>Ga0207419_1000906_pt1 | contig 24390 bp, 18 predicted proteins | sample ElkSloMetagenome_4_FD_184723 | JGI IMG/M metagenome (GOLD analysis project Ga0207419, IMG submission 184723) | Hot spring microbial communities from Elkhorn Slough, Monterey Bay, USA - MD2A (version 2) | ecosystem: Environmental > Aquatic > Marine > Intertidal zone > Estuary: Microbial mat ... | reverse complement strand
GTTTTCTAAATGACCAATTCCCTCAATTTCCACACGGACGCGATCGCCGATTTGCAAGTGCCCAATCCCTCGTGGCGTACCGGTCAGGATTACGTCCCCAGGAAGCAGGGTCATAATCTGAGAAATATAGGAGACTAAGAAGTCCGGGGCAAATACCATTTGATCAATGGATGTCGATTGTACAGGTTCCGGCGCATCGTTTAAAAACGTCTGCAACTTCGCCCCAGCACTCAACTCCCGCACAATCCAAGGTCCTAGAGGACAAAAGGTATTAAAACCCTTTGCCCTCGTCCATTGACCGTCTTGTTTTTGTAAGTCGCGAGCAGTGACATCGTTGGCGATGGTGTACCCCCAAATTTTTGCTTGGGCTTGTTCGGGCGTACAGTCTACACAGAGTTCACCAATAACCAGCGCCAACTCTCCCTCATAGTCCACCCGTTTTGACTGAGGTGGAAACTGGATATCTCGATTCGCCGCCGTTATGGTTGTCGGTGGTTTGAGAAACAACAAGGGTTCTTGGGGAACAGGTGTTCCCATTTCAACGGCGTGATCCATATAGTTTTTGCCAACGGCGACAATCTTGGATGGCGCACAGGGAGCCAACAATGTATAACTATCCGGTGCTAACTCCAGATCAGTCGGTTGACCCTGTAGCCACGGCGGTGCATCTAAAACTTGGATACTGCGGTTGAGTTGTAGCAAGCCATAGTAGGTTTGCCCTTGAGCCGTTTTAATTCGGACGTAGCGCTGCGCCATGATATTAGAGATTCCTTGGTAATTGAATGAGAGCATTTTACTGATATGGGATTTTGATTGACCCTGGCAGCTAGCTAGAATTAATACCAAAAAATAGTAAAATTGCAAGAGTGTCATCTGGGCGGATTGTCTGCCTCAAGCCTAGAAGTAGGAAAAAACCCAGATCAGGCATAGAATAGAGCGGTTAAGTCAGCTCGAATCCTTGCTTCTGTGACTGGGGTAGCCTCCCGATTAAAAGCCATGGCTATCTCGAATCAGCAAAAGAAGCCCAACTGTCCATAAGGAGAAGACCATTTGTGAGCGATAGTTACGAAATGATGTACATCCTGCGTCCTGATATGTCAGAGGAGCAGGTTAACCAAGCTGTGACCAAGTATAAAGATCTCCTGCAAGAGCAAGGCGGTGAGGAGATTGACATCCAACATCGTGGTAAGCGTCGTTTGGCTTATCCCATCGACAGACACCGCGAAGGCGTCTATATCCAAATGAACTATAAAGCGCCCCCGACTCATGTGGCTCAGCTTCAGCGAGCGATGCGCTATGGAGATGAGGTGATTCGTTATCTGACGCTGAAACAGGAACTTCCCCCCGAACCCCAACCCGAACCGGTGGAAGTAGAAGCTTAGGGAGCGGCGTAAAAATAAAGTACCAGTGAGGCAAGCTGAATTCATGAACTCAGCCAAGCTTCCTTGGTACATGATTAAGTCGCAAGTCCCTTAGCTTTCCTAAGATAGCGACCCAAGTACCCCCCTCCACAGGTTACCTGTGGAGGGGGTCTGAAGGTATAGCAGTACCAAGGCAGGTTCTACCTTAGACTGCAACTTGGTATCAGTTGTTGTTTTACCCATCTGATTAGAATTGGGATGACATCAAAAGGACAAGCCGCCCATGCCAAAGACCAAAATTCTACAAGAAGGACAATCCTATACCTTCCGATCTTATTTCCAGATGCCTTACGAGGCAGAGGATATTCTTGCCGAGTTTGATTACACCCTTCACAAGTCACGTCTATCTTTACCCCTGTCTCAAAAGCAACTTGACCAACTCCCAGCATTGCAGCAGCGGCTAGAGGACACTCTCCTATTAACCAGCTTGAGTAACGAAGCGGCGCGGCGGGAAGCTTTGGTCTTTCCTGTACTGCTGGAAGTTGCCCGGTTATGCCAGTGCCAAATTCGTATTGAATACCCTCTAACTGTGAATCATTGGCTCAAAGGTAACCTGGACTACCTTGTGCGGGGGAAGACAGGTCTGATTGTGGTTGAGGCGAAACATGATGACTTGACTAGAGGTTTTACGCAGTTAGCCGTAGAACTGATAGCATTAACCCAAGTTGAAGAACAAAACATTCTCTACGGTGCTGTTACGATGGGAGATGCTTGGCGATTTGGCAAAATAGAGAGAACCGAACATCGCATCACCCAAGACATTACGTTATATCGGGTGCCCGACGACCTAGAACAACTCACCCAAATTCTCATCGGACTTTTTGATTAAATCTCTTGGTTAGAAACGGCTCGATTAGAATCTGCTGTCAATAATCAGACAACCCTTCACCAAACGGATAAGTAGGGAACCCAGTATGACGTAAAGTTTTTGATGACGACAGCTATGGGAAGCTCTTTGGTACTTGGAGGTATACCGCTTTCCCTGACGCCTTGAGTATTACCCAATAAGTCCTGAATTAGGCAACAATAGTAGGAAGAGTCATAGTAAGATTACTCTCAACTACTGATTATGCAACGAGTAGGTAGGTAAACCTAAAACATCCTCTAAAATTGCGATTTTCTTATTGTTCATCATTCAGGTTTTATCGCGATTCTGCCCAAGTCGCACTAATCGGTACTCGTTGTTACGATCAAGTCTTCCCCCTAAATCTCATCCTATTGTTGCCTGACGCTCCTGGACTCTCTCAGCATGACTGTAACGGATACTGTTGCCCATAAAATTTCGAGCTGGAATCGGCAAATCTATAAACGCTTGAAACTTGCTCTGAGTCTCGGACTACGGCGTCAAATTTTTGTGGCGATTTGTGATGATCTGAGTCTGCGGAATCGTCTGGCGGGTAAACTTCATGGGGAGTTGGGGACAACCTCTGCGATCGCGCCACCCACGGGGTCAGGCTCTACTAATTTAGTCAGCCTGAACATTAATGTCAATGATCCCCATCCCTTTGCCCAAATAGCTGCCTGGTTAGCTCAAAATCGCCATTCTCCCATCGCCACATCCCCTCCCTGTTTCCAACTCCTGGGTGTTGAACGCTTAACCCGTCAATCTCCAACAGTACAGCAACTGTTTCTCCGGCGTTTACAGTCGATTGAGCGCTATTTGCCGCAGTTAGACGCCAATGTGTTACTCTGGCTACCCCGCCCTTGGTTCCATTCCATTGTCCAGTCTGTACCGGAATTTTGGCGGTGGCGTACTGGGGTATTCGAGTTTGAAGGGGAACCCACACCACTTCCCCCTGTTGGCGCGACTCAACCGGAAGCCTCTCCCACGGCGGTGATGACTCAGGAGACAGAGGAAGAGGAGATAGACAAGACAGAGGAAACAGAGGCTTCGTTCCAAGAAACCTTGCAGACGGTGCTAACCCAGGAAGTGGACGAAACTCTGGATTTGCAGTTGTTCCAGAATAGTATAGGCAGCAATGGAGACTCTAATGGTGAGGTTGAACCCCTGATTGTCCCGACTAACGGGAAGTCTAATGCTAATCCGAATGGCAAAGGAAAGCTGGGGGTTGTGGACTTTGAGATGGAAGAAACACCATTACCGCCGCAAAATCCGCCCACATCCCACCATCCTGCGGACACATCAACGGAAGCCCCAGATCTTCCCCAAACCGCGTCGCCCGCTGAGGCGTATTTACAACTGGGGAATCATTACCGTCATGCGATTGAACAAGGAGACACCTCAGAAGAAAATTTAGCGATCGCGATTCAGGCTTATGAGCAGGCGTTGCAATGGTTAGATGATACCTCGCCTTACGTGGCGGATGTTCTGAATGATTTGGGGAATCTCTATTGGATGCTCTCCCGCTGTCCCCAGGATACAGGGATGCGTCTATCTTATCTGGAACAGGGGATTCAAGCTTATCAGTTGGCATTAACCAAATTAACGGCTCAAGACGCGCCCCACACCTATGCCATGATCCAAAATAATTTAGGGGCAGCTTATGGGGATTTGGCTCGCTATAACGATGTCGCGGATAACTTAGAACTCTCGATTCGAGCCTACGAAGAAGCGTTACACTATCGTAATCCAGAAAATGACCCGCTTAAATATGCCTCTACCCAAAATAACTTAGGTACGGCGTATTGGCATTTAGCACAACATCACTCTCCTGTCAATAACTTACAGGCAGCAATTGGGGCGTATGCGGAAGCCCTGTGTTATTACAACAGTCGCTCGAATGCGACGAATTGGGCGATGATTCAAAATAATTTAGGCACAGCTTACTGGAATCTGGCACAGTATGAACAACCGGAAACCTGGCTGGAGTTAGCGGTGATAGCCTATAAAGATGCGTTAACTTATCGTACCCCAGAGGTGTCTCCGGCTGCCTGTGCCGCGACTCAGAATAATTTGGGTACGGCGTATTGGCATCTGGCGGATCGCTGTGTGGAAGACCATCACAGACGAGCAGACTATTTACGCCATTGTATCGCGGCTTATGAGGTTGCGATCGCGTTAGCCGAGGAATTGGCGCAGAATCATCCGCCGACATCAGTTAATTTTGATGTTATCGCCACTCGGAATAATTTGGGATTGGCTCATTATCAGTTTGCCACTGAACCGTCTTTGGGTGGGGGAAAAGAGGATCAATCCCACCATCTACAAACCGCCCTCCATCAGCATGTTCAAGCTTGTATGGGAGTAGCGGCGCGATCGGATGTTTACCAAACCTCTTTGGACTATATCATTAAAACGATTCGCACGTTCTACCAGGAACAAGGGATTAGTGGGCAAAATCTGGCACTTTCTAAGGTACCGGGTCAGCTTTTACCGGAAATTTTACCACGGCTGTAGAGGCTCACAAGGGTAGGTTTTTTAAGATTGGGGTTCAGGTGAGACAAGGAAGGAAAGTAGACCAGTAGACACCGACTCTCATAGTCAAATTTGTAAAGTTCTGCAAAGATGAATAGAATATGAAAAAAGATCGACGTAAACTGGGAACTCCCTGTGAAACTATCTTCCTTGCCCATCGTCGGTTTTGTTCTGACAGCACCCTTTTCATTGATGAATCCAGCCCCCAAAGATGTCTCTGATCCGTCTGAGTTACCAATTTCCCCCACTCCGAACAGTTTGCGTCCCATCGTCAAGCGCCAACGGGGGATATGGGGTATCTTTAGTTCCACCTTCCTAACCATTTTTCTGGCTGAGATTGGCGATAAAACCCAACTGGCTACCCTGCTGATCAGTGCAGAATCTCAATCCCCGTGGATTGTGTTTACAGGTGCCGCGATCGCACTAATTACCACCAGTTTAATCGGTGTCTTACTGGGAACCTGGTTAGCCAAGCGTTTACCGCCCAAAACCCTGGAAACCGCCGCCGGGACATTATTACTCTTCATTTCCGTTATGCTGCTGTGGGATGTGGTGCAACTCGGATGAAACAATTTGGAGTGTGTAGGGGCGGGTTTTACAGGATAGCGATGGTGCAGGTTCCCTCGCGTTTTAACCGAGGGATGAAACCACTATCGTTTTCTTTGCACCCAGATGTGACGAAACCAGCCCCGACTGAATCAGAGAGTTTTGAAGATTATGGATTGGCAATTACTAGGATTAAGCTTCATTACTGTATTTTTAGCCGAAATTGGTGACAAAAGCCAACTGGCGGCGATCGCGCTTGGGGGTAGCCTCAAGTCGCCTCGTGCGGTATTCTTGGGGGCTGTAGCCGCATTGCTATTAGCCACGTTGATTGGCGTATTAGCAGGGGGAGGCGTCGCGCAACTGTTCCCGGTGCGAATTCTCAAAGCGATCGCGGCGGTGGGTTTCGCATTAATGGCTGTTCGCTTGCTGTGGCCCTCCGAAGATGAAGCATGAGAACGTTTTTATGTAGGGGCGGGTTTGACTATTATCGTTTCTTCCCTCACCCAAATGCAACTAAACCCGCCCCGACCAAATTTTCCCAGAGATTCTAAACAACCAATACACGAAAATGGTTTCTCTTGCCCGAAAAAACTTACTTGAAGACATTCCCCGCTTTTTAGTCGCCCAAGCTGGAATTATGTTTGCGGTGAGTTTAGTCACGTTGCAAACGGGTATTTTTAATGGATTTACCCAATCCACCGCTCAATTAATTTACAATTCTAATGCAGATATTTGGGTCGCATCAGATAAATTGGTGCAAGTTGAACTGACACTACCCATTCCCTTATCCCATGTTATCTCCGCCCGTCAGGTGGAAGGCGTGGCTAAAGCTGAAGCCCTGATTTTTAGTGGCGCGTTGTGGAATCCACCCCAAGGGGAAATTACCCGGGTAAGGGTAGTGGGATTTGACCCCAATGGGCAACTATTTCAACCAATCAATCTCGTTCAAGGCGATGTGGGGGACTTATCTGAACCCTATAACATTATCGTCGATGCAACCAACCAAGATTCTCTAAATATTCAACAGATTGGGGATATTGCCCAAGTGAATTCCTTGCCCGCCAAAGTGGTAGGGTTCACACAAGCGAACGCCTCGATTGTGTCCAATTCCTTCATGTTTACTTCCCTAACCAGTGCGAATGCTTTCTTAAAATCGGGTCAAAAGTCGGAATTATCTTGTAAATTGCCGTCAGGTTCTGAGGATTTAATTTGTACCAATACTTATTCGAGAGTATCGGAAGCAGAACTCCGCAATCAACCGCCACCGCCACCGAATCCATTAGTCGCCTCTGATCTCATTCAATATGTTTTAATTGCGGCAGAACCCAATCAGGATTTATCACAACTGAAAGCACGATTAGAGAAAGCATTACCCAATATCAGTACCTATACTCGCCAGGAATTTATTAAAAAGAATCAAGACTTTTGGCAACAACGAACTGGAATTGGCTTTATTCTAGGATTGGGCGCGGTGGTTGGCGTGGTAGTTGGTGTGATTATTGTCGGTCAAATTCTTTATTCCTCTGTAGCTGACCATATTAAAGAATTTGGCACACTTAAAGCCATCGGCGCGTCAGATTGGCGCATTTACGGCGTAATTATTGAACAGGCGATGTGGATGTCGGTTCTGGGTTATCTCCCCGCCATGATTCTCTGCTACAGTGTAGCCCTGTGGACATCAGCCACTCAGGGAATTGTGATTCTGATCACTCCCGTATCCGCGATCGCAGTTTTGGCGATAACGGTGGGAATGTGCGTCGGTTCAGCTATTTTCGCGATTCAGAAAGTGACGCGCCTTGATCCAGCGATGGTATTTAATCAGTAGATCATTATTCTTGACTTAACCTTGTTTTTGGTTGTAGGGGCGAGTCGCTGCATCAATAGATGATGTGAGAATTAACCTGTCTCGACTCGCCCTTTTCTCAAAGTACGTGATGTCAGATAATTGCCGAAACTCCGTGGAGGGCGACCCGAGTCCATTAATGGTTTGGTGGTATGAATTATGTGCGGCGGGTCGCCCCTACAGTGTTTATCTATTCTTCATTCCTGCTGATTTTGATTCACCAATAACGCCACCGGAAAATCACTGAGAACATCTCGAATCCACAGCGTATCGTCCCCCTGAATTTCCCGTCCCGTCATCACATCCCGCCACGTAGACGACGAACTAGAGGGTAAAGAAATCCGGGTTTCTTGCCAAACTTGTTCACCCATGGGATATTCGTCTGGCTTCACTAAACCCGTTAACAGCCGAGGTACAATGACAATCACCGTTGTATGATCCCAGGTTCGGGCAAAGGTGACTACATGATCCTTCAAGCTGCCAATAACGCTCAGTTTGTGGTAATCCCCTCGCTGGAATAACTCTAAATACTCGCGCCGGGTTTTTAGGGCTTGATAGATGACGAATAACTTAATTCGACCGTCTTCTGGACTCTGACAAAGTTCCTGAACTAAACCCAGCTTATCCGTTTCGCAGCGCTGCTTCAAGTCTTGGACTAACGCCAGCCGCTGTTCAAAATCCACCGGACGGCGATTATCGGGATCAACTAAACTTAAATCCCACAGTTCCGTTCCTTGGTAAAAATCAGGAACACCGGGAGATATCAGTTTCAACAAGGCTTGGGAGAGACTATTAAAAATGCCGTAATGTTGAATTTTGCGTTGAAAGGGAAGAAACGCTTCTAAAAAGGGATTGTCGTGGATATCTTTGAGTAAGCGTTCCGCAAACCGAATAAACCCTTCTTCATAGTTGGTATCCGGTCTCAACCAAGCGGTATGGACTTTTGCCTCTCGGATTGCCTTAATAATATAGTCTTTGATCCGCTGCACATAGCTAGGGAACTCCGCATCATTAAAGGGAAAGGTTCCCAGCAAGGTTTGATAAAGAAAGTATTCGTCATTGGGATCAGGAATATCTAACCCATCAATACAATCCTTGTGAACCGCATTTATTTCCTGCCATTTCCTTAACATACTATCCCACTCGCCGGGAATTTCGGAAAGGACATTAATTCTTGCTCTTACATCTTCACCCCGTTTTGTATCGTGGGTTGCTGTTGTATTTATTGTATGGGGCCAATCAGCGATGCGGTGTTGGTTAAATTCATGAAAGTCATCTAAGGAAACGCCAAACTCACCCGGATTACCACCCACTTCATTAAGAGAGATGAGACGGTTGTAAATATAGAATGTCGTATCTTCTACCCCCTTGGCTGTCAGCGGTCCGGTAAACTGTTGTAGCCGCATGACAAAATAACGCCATTGTTCGGCTTCTTCGGGATTGAGTGACTCATCAACCTCCAGTAATAAAAACTTCTCAATAAACGTCAGTTCGTTAAAGAAAATTGGCGTATTTTCTTTGGCTTTGCTAATGACAGACTCAATACAATCTCGATCCGCTTTGCTCAAGCCTTCTGGACTAATGTAGGTTCGGTATACGGGAAACAACGCCATGATTTCGACTAAAGCGGCTTTCAGCGCATAGATAGTAAAGTCACTAGCGTATCTGTACCGACCAGAAATTCGTTTGAGTAAATTGGCTAAATTATCGATATCGCCGGTCAAATGCTTGGCGATAATCAATCGCTTTTTGTCTTCAATTATGACTTGATAAGATATGGAATTCCCGATAAAGCGATAGTAAACGCTGTCAAACTTAGGCTGAGTCTGCTGATGACAGAAAATGCCATTAACCTTGTTTAAGAAATCATACCCACTCGTCCCTTGTACGGGCCACGTCAGCGGCAAATCTTCATCCTCTTCCAATATTTTCTCAACCACGATATACGCATCAGAGGTATGGTATCGCAAACGATTCAAATATTGAGCCGGATCGTAAAGTCCATCGATATGATCGATTCTGACGCCGCTAAATTTATTTTCCTCAATCAGCTTTAATATCAACGCATGATTATGTTCAAAAACCCGCTCATCCTCGATACGAACCGAAATCAGGTCATTGACTGTGAAAAATCGCCGATAATTCAGTTCTTCATTACCCACCTTCCAGTAAGCGAGGCGGAAAAACTGCTCCCCTAATAATTGCTCTAACAAGTCAAAGCTTTCAGGTTTTCCGGGTTCTCCATTAAAGATTTGAATGTTTTCGTCAATGAACTGCCTGACTTCTACACTATCATTCCAGAGTTCCCATAACATGCTCTTGATGAAGCCAATTTGGTCATAGCGTTCCGTTCCTTCTTCGCCAGAGGGAATGTATTTTAATGCATAGAGAGCGCCCAGGAACTTGACAAAATCAGGATGATTCCTGCCTAATTTCCGGCGAATACGTGCCAAATCGTATGTTAAGACATTGGAGTAGGATTCGATGCGAATGGGAAACTGTAGGTCATAGTAATTAATCGTAAAACCTTCTTGGTTATACTGGAGTTTGAGTTCACCACTTTCTAAGCAATCTCCACAAAATTTTCCTAAAAATGGCGCTAATACTCGCTGCCGAATGCCCTCATAATGATGTTCCCAATTAATATCAAAGTAGTCTTTATATTGAGAATTAGGACCATTCTCTAAAACTTCGACCAGGATGGGATTTTGACGATCAAAAGCCATGTGGTTCGGCACAATATCCTGAAGCCATCCTAACCCGTGCTTTTGCATCTCCTCAATTAGAGACTCAAAGTTCTCCAATCCGCCGAGTTCTGGGTTTATTTGATTGGGATCAACCACATCGTAGCCATGAGTGCTACCGGATCGGGCTTTAAATATGGGGGATGCATAAAAGTCAGAAACTCCTAATTCAGCCAAGTAGGAAATAATGGCTTTTGCTGACTCAAAGGTAAACTCAGGATTAAATTGAATTCTATAGGTGGCGACTGGAATCCGCATCATAAGCTTTTAGAGGGGTTAAAGAACTGACAGAGCGTTGGCTCTAAGAATTGATCTAAAAATGGCTTGTTAACAGTGGCGTTAAACCTTAGGATAGTTGCGTTGTAATGCTTAAATCATAGCTTAACATTAGTTAATTATACAGGGATTGGCTCTGAGCAATACCAAGAGTACCGGACAGGAAGGCTCCAAGGCAGATGATTTTCCGGAAAAAGTACCTCAAGGGATAAAGGGGGTGACAAAAGCGAATGTGATATTAGCCACCAAGATTTACAAATCAAGCAATACATGCATTATCTCTAGGCAACACCTTATTTGCTGATAATGGTATGATTTTGACTTGGCTTACATCCCCTTTTGGGCGGATTACGCCTCTTTCTGACGACTGAACCGAGGCTAGTGTCACTGATAATATAAGGCAAAACTCAGGGGAGCCATGGTTAGGGATTGTCCAGCTTGTAACTGTTGGGGGAGGTGAGATCCCTCACCCATCCATTCCTTATCCGCCGAGTCAATCACTTTTGAGAAGTTCGCTGGGGGAATCTGAGGCGAAACCTTTACCGCATCTTTGGCAAAGTTGATCAAGCCGAGGACTTGGCTATCTCCAGCCGTGCGATGGATAACAATAACCTTTTCTGGGGACAAGCTCGATACATTAAGATTCTGCCGATCTAGTTTAGCCAAAGCTGGGGTTTCTTTGCGTAGCTGAATTAACCGTTTGTACCAGCGCCGCAATACGGCATATTTGTCTTGATCTATCTTCTCCCACTGTAGTTTTGACTGCTCAAAGACTTTTGTCCCTTGGGGATCAGGGGCGTTGTCCCAACCAAATGCCTTAAACTCTTCAGCCCTCCCGGTACGCACGCCTTCAATTAAATCGGGATCACTGTGACTGACAAAATACTGAAACGGTGCATCTTCTCCATATTCTTCGCCCATAAATAGCATCGGGACATAAGGAGAAAGCAATACAGTGGCAGCGGCTAGCTTCAACCCCTGAAAGTCTACCAAAGTGGATAAGCGATCGCCAATTAGTCGATTCCCAATTTGATCGTGGTTCTGGATACAGACGACAAACTGTTCCGCTGGACGATCTGCTGCTGAATTGCCATGGTTGCGTTTGCGGAAGCTGGAATATTGTCCACTATAGATATAGCCTTCGCGCAGAGCGACTGCCAACTGCTCAATTTTGCCAAAATCTTCGTAATATCCCGATAGTTCGCCCGTTAACAGAGTATGCAAGATGTGATGAAAGTCATCGCACCATTGAGCATCATGACCAAATCCCCCCTCTTCCCTGGGTTTAATTACACGCACGTCATTGAGATCACTTTCAGCGATGACGTATCGTTGCACTGACGTGGTGCGATTGAAGTTGGCGACAGCATCCCCTAATTCTTGTAGAAAGGGTTGAGCGCTCATATCGTAAATGGCGTGAACTGCATCAACGCGCAGGGCGTCAATGTGGTACTTATCTAACCAGTACAGCGCATTCTGAATAAAGAAATTCCGCACCTGATTACTATAAGCGCCATCAAAGTTAACCGCATTGCCCCAAGGGGTACGGTATTGATCCGTAAAGTAGGGACCATACGCCCACAGATAGTTGCCTTCGGGTCCTAAATGGTTATACACCACATCTAAAATGATGGCGATCCCCGCCTGGTGACAAGCATCCACAAGTTTTTTCAACCCCGCAGGTCCACCATAGGAGTCTTGGACACCATAGACATAAACCCCGTCATATCCCCAGTTGCGGCTTCCGGGAAACTGCGCCACAGGCATAATTTCAATCGCGGTTATGCCTAAATCCTGGAGGTAACTCAAGCGGGGAATAATCGATTCAAAGGTTCCCTCTTGGCTAAAGGTACCGACGTGAAGTTCGTAAATAATTAGGTCTTTGAGGGGAATTCCTTGCCAGGAATCATCCGTCCAGTCAAATTGATGATCCACCACCTGAGAGGAACCATGGACTCCCTGAGGTTGGTAATGGGAGGCGGGATCAGGTCGTTCGAGTGATCCATCGAGTTGGTAAACGTAGAGGGTTTCTGGGTCAGCTTTTATCGTTTCCTGCCAATATCCCCATTCATCCTTTTGCAGGGGAATCACTTGATCCTGGGGAGAGACGATGTGAACCGCAACGCTGTCCCGAAACGGTGCCCAAACTCGAAATTCACATTGACCGTTACCCAGGTAGTTGCTGCCAATTTTCATATCACCCCTCTGTAAATGCATAGTCTGAGAAACTTGTCAAGGTTTTCGCCGTGCGATCGCCCGACTCTGAATCAGCCAATAGGCGGGGTATCCGCACACGATCCGATGACCCCAAAGGTCATAACGTTTAAATCTAACATCTGGTCTTACCTCTCTGGAATAGCCGACTCAAGTCGCCTATGCCTACCTTCTTAATTCAACCAGATTGTTGTAACAACTATTACACGCTTTTGTAACAATGAGATCCCTCTTAAGAAAGAGGCGTCAAGGAGGGAGAAGGCAAATATGGGAAAGGCGCCTGGGAGTCTTGCCGTGTTTCGACCCCAAGCGCCTTTTCCTTTTCCTCACACACACAACCTAAGTATACTCAATTTTTGCAAGTTGTCCAGTCCCAAACCGGGAAAATGTTATCCGTGTTTAACTGATGTCGTTTTTCTTCTCATTCCGTAACCCCCTATAATACCTCTAGTTAGGCTAAATTAGCGTTTGGGTTAAGCTATAACCCAATGTATTTGTTTGTCTATATCAAGATCAAGGATTGTATACGAGGAAACTCATGCTGATGAGAAGTTATCGCTCCATTCTGGCGTTGATGCTGGCGCTGGTGACCACCTGTTTAGTAAGCTGCGGGAGTCCTGCGGCAACTGCACCGCCCCCAGCTTATACATCTCAGCAGGTTGAGCAGATTCAGCGCACGGTGTCTAACCTGTCGGAACTGCGGGGAAAAATGCCCGTTCTGAAAACGAAAATTGATAACCGTGATTGGGTTGATGTCAGCACTTATATTCATGGTCCACTAGGTAGCTTGCGGCGAACCATGAGTTATCTGACCCGCCAACTGCTTCCTCAAGACCAAAAGGCAGCCAGTGAAGCAGCAGATGACTTGTTTGAACATTTGCAGCAAATAAACACTGCCGCTGAAAACCGCAACTATCAACTGGCGATCACCAATTATCAAGAGGCACTAATCGACTTTGATCGGTACTTAAAGCTGATTCCGGATGCCAGTAATGTAGCTGGAGTTGCCTGAATGACTCATGTTGCCATCATTGGGTGTGGGATTGTTGGTGCCGCGATCGCATACCAACTGAGTGGCGTTTCGGGGCTACAGGTAACTGTGCTGGATCGACAACCCCCCGCCCAAGGATCAACCGGGGCAGCATTGGGTGTCTTGATGGGTGTAATTAGTCAAAAGGTTAAGGGGAGAACATGGCAGTTGCGTCAAGCCAGTATGCAGCGCTATGAAACCCTGATTCCGGAATTGGAAACCTTGACTGGGCATCACATTCCCTTTAACCGTCAAGGCATCTTGATGCTGGCGTTTGAAAACGACGATTTAGCCCGTTGGCAGAATTTAGTCAACATTCGCCAATCCCAAGGATGGCAACTGGAAATTTGGAACAAGGCTCAAGTTGAATCCCATTGTCCTCAGCTTAATCTGGAGAATAGTATTGGTGCGATTTATTCTCCCAATGACCGACAAGTTGAACCTACCGCCCTTACTCACGCCTTAGTTGCTGCTGCCGAAAAGAGGGGCGTAACATTTAAGTTTGGCGTTGGTGTGGAAGGAATAGAATCCATGCCTGTTAATGGTTCCAATCAGCGAATTTGTCAGCAAATTTACACCCAGACAGAAACCTTGGCAGTGGATTGGCTGGTGATTGCAGCGGGATTAGGTTCGGCACAATTGGTCAATTTTCTGCTATCCTCACCAAATCAATCGTCTGCGATCGCACTCAAACCCGTTCTCGGTCAAGCGTTACAATTACACCTAGGGAATACAATTGGTCATCCAGATTTCCAGCCTGTGATTACAGGGGATGATGTGCATATTGTGCCAATCGGTGGCGGTGATTATTGGGTAGGGGCAACGGTGGAGTTTCCTCATGGCGCTGAAGTGATTGCAGAACCAGCTTTACTCGAACAGGTTAAGGAAGATGCGATCGGCTTTTGTCCCGCTTTAGCCCAAGCCACAGTGGTTCGCACTTGGTTAGGTAAACGTCCTCGTCCAGAAGGACAGCCCGCTCCGGTTATTGGTAAACTATCAGGCTATGATAATGTCTTGCTAGCAACGGGTCACTATCGCAACGGTGTTCTCCTCGCTCCAGCTACCGCCCAAGAGATTCAATCGATCATCTGTGCAACTTAAAACTTAGTGCAGGGCTTGGTTTATTTAAGATGACGGTGAAGACGAAGTGTACCAACAAGAGCAAATTCAAGAGTTATTTGGGAATGAAGTTCTCGATTATCTAAAAAACAAAAATAAAGGGGGAATAGTCAACGAAAAAGGTAATACTTATGAGAATTTTTTTGCCGTATATAAAATATCGGTTTTGTCCAAAGATGTCTTAGAAAATGAGAAACAAATAGTATTGGCTAGTCAAATCATGGCGTTTGTTGATGACTTAATTATTAACGACATCCAGGAGAATATTTATCAACACTACCAGTTGAAAAATACTGCAAGTTTGACATGGGGAAGTGGACTACGCTCAATTGCTGACGATTTTGCTAAACAATACAACTTAAATCAAACTGTATCAAAGCAATCAGAAATGACGTTAGTTGTTTCTAACTTCCAACTCAGAGACAGGTTGGCAAATCAAATACCTCAGCAAATAGCCGAGTTTAGTAAAGTTGATTACTTTTACTTTGCCTCTAGTTTACCAAAAGTTCTTCAAGAAGAACAGGAGTTTAGCCAAGCTGTGGCATATCTTTGCGCTTTTGACAATCCTGAACCCGATAAAATTGAATGTGTAGCTAGTGTGATTCTAGGCGCTTGGCTTTCCAGCGATAAATCTAATGTCTCTATTAGGGAAATTTTGGAAAAATCTCGACAATCGCAACCTTCTTATATTCGTTACTTTGGTAGCCAAGATGTGCAAATCGATCCAGAGGTTAAAAAAATTCTTGATCAAATACAAGGGTTTACGTACAGCATATCTAAAGGTTTTTTGCAATGGCTAAAAATTATATAATTATTCATTTTTGAGTATACAAACTAGGATATAATTTGCATGCAATTTATAACCAAAATAAATTCAAGAGCCTATACAGAATTAGCTGACACGGAAACAAAAAAAATTCTCGATAAATTAGCAGATAAAAGCACATCTCCTGAAGCCTATCGCTCAGTTATGTTTAAGCTAGGGGTAAAACTTGGTAATTCAATTTTAAAGTCTATTAATAGTCAAAGCAATGTATATCTAGCCTGTACCGTTGAAGATGCGGATTTTTTAGCCAAAGGAATTCTCACGACTTTAGAACCTAAAGTTTCAAAACTTGCCTTCGCTTGTTTTTGGAATCAACGATTTTCCCCCTTTGAGATAAACGAGTTAAAAGTTGCTCCGATACTCAAAAAGTATCAAGAGCCTGTTAATAATGATATCGTTCAGTATTTAATCGTGATTAAGTCCATTATCTCTGGTGCTTGTGTCGTGAGGACAAATCTAACTAATCTAATTCAAAAAATTGAACCCGAAAAAATACTTATTGCTGCACCAGTAATTTATAAAACAGCAGAAGAAAAGTTAAGGAGTGAATTCAACAAGGATATTTACAGTCAATTTGAGTTTTTCTACTTTGCTAAAGATTCCACGCGAGATGATAAAGGTATAGTTCTACCTGGTATTGGTGGTAGTGTGTATGAGCGGCTAGGTTTTGAAGGTCAAGATGAAAAGAATAGATATATTCCTGAAATCGTTAAATCTCGACGTCACAAGCTTGTTCAAAAAATTTAGAAGGGTTGATTTTAACTAAAATTCATCCTTTAACATTTTGTCGCGAGGAATACAGTTTAATTCGGCGTTCTGGAAAAAATTGTGCTAACGAAACCACTAATACCACGACTGCATCCTAGAACAGCAGCCAATTGTTCACTCGTTGGCTTTGTGGCAACACTGTTACAGAGTTTGACAGAGTTTTTTGGATAAGTTCCATAAATCACCATAATTTTAAAATAGCTTGTCAGATTACCAATCCCCCTTCCTTCGGCACACCTAGCAACTAAAATCGCAGCCGTCGTACCGATGCACCGCCTAGCTCTTTGTTCATTATCTCAGGAGATAATTAGAGATTAAGCGATGATACAGGTATGTTCAGTATCATCATAAACCATTCCTTTGTTCAAGAAAAAATGATGCCTGATAATAGTTGGATAAATCTGGCGTTATCTATTGTTTGATAATCCTTCACAAGGAAGTACCAACGCATCGCCAATGGCTGTACCCAGCAAGCAGCCGATTATTGAATCGGTTGGGTTAGCCATGACAGGTAAGGAGAGGATTAGATTGGGCGCGATCGCAACATTGGTTCTGACGATAACCTCTGTTCTCCTATCCCTGACAGGAACAGGGTTTGCCGCTATCTCCTGGCGTGTAACCATGGCGTACTCTTATCGGAGCTTGTTACCTTGGAGAGTAGAAGGGTGATTAGCACTACCAGACGATAAGCTTATCAGCAGTAACAGGCTATTCCTTAATCCTACCAATGTAATCGGGTAAGCCTGAGAATTAGTGTAAATTGGCAGGACGTGTCTTCCCAATGACGAATAATAATCTTTTGCTTGATTTTCTACTACCAAACGTGACGCGATCGCGACCCATGAACCTAATCAATTATTCTAGGCAAAGACAAGTCTTCATTCAACAACTGTTCACCCTAATCAACCTAGAGATTGGAGTAGATTTGTGGCAATTGTAATTTCATTTATTAACTTGAAGGGAGGTGTGGGTAAAACAACAACCACCGTCGCCGTTGCTGAGATGCTGGCTGGAGTATTCCATCGCAAAGTTTTGGTTATTGACCTTGATCCGCAAACCAATGCCACATTAATGCTGATTGGCGAAGAACGATGGGAAGAACTCAATGAGAATCGTCACACATTAGCCCAACTGTTTCTGGATGCGATCGCGCCAGAACATCCTAATTTTCATCTCCAGAAAACGTTGCAAAAGCAAGTCTCTAATGTTAAAGATTTAACCAGTTTAGATTTGCTGCCGTCGAGTTTAGATCTAATCAATGTGCAAGATAGGCTAGCGACTATTCCCGCTGGGCGCTTTTATGCCGCCAGTCCGATTAACATTTTGCGGCGAGGACTTCGCGCCATGATTCAACCCTATGATTACATTCTCATCGATTGCCCACCTAATTTAGGTATTGTCACACTCAATGGGTTACGAATTTCCCATGGTTATATCATTCCCACCATTCCGGATATTCTCTCAACCTATGGAATTCCCCAAATTACCAAAACTATTCATGAGTTTTCCGAAACCATCGCTGAACCGATTGTTCCTTTAGGTATTGTCATTTGTAAATATAATGCTGGCATGACACTTCACGATCGCGTAATTAAGGATTTACGTCGATACAGTAAAGATGCCCGTGTCTTTGAAACCCAAATTCCCCACAAACAACAAATTGCTGAAACCGTTGAATTCAATCAGCCCGATAAATTTTCCACCTTGCGACAAAAATGGGGATATGCGGGTCAGTTTGAACAATATCTAAATTTAGCAAAAGAGATCCGACTAGCGGCGAGTAAAATCATCAAAAATCAGCTCTATCACTCCAGCTAAACGTGGAGAAATTCAATGAGTCTCGACAAACTTACAGCGTTGATCAAACTCCTGGAAGAAATACTTCCCGATACTCAAGCCACTCTGACCAAATACCAACATGATCCTGACTTTGCCGAACAGATTGATTCGTTATTTAAAATTTTATCGACAAAAAAGCCATCTCCCGCGAAAAAACGCCGCACTCGCCGACGTACCAGTGCTTTTGACCCGGTTGAACTGTATCACCAAAAAGGGGAGAAACACTTATGCGAACAGTTACAGCCACTTGAGGTTGAACAACTCAAAGATATAATTGCCGAACATGGGATGGATTCAAGTCGGCGGGCAATGCGCTGGAAGAAACGCGATCGCCTGATGGAGTTGATTGTCCAAACCGCTAGCTGTCGCGCCCGTAAAGGCGATGCCTTTCGGTGAGAGAGAGCGATAGACGGAATGTTTGATGCGTCAAGCGCTAAAGCGCTCACTACGAACGGCGCGATCGCGATGATGGCTATCCCTAGGGGACGGCTCGTTCTACAATAGTTTTCTAGCCTAAAAATGTTCGGTTAACCAGTCTTTTCAAATCTTAACCTATGTTTCCCATTAATCGTCCTCGCCGTCTCCGCCAAACCACCCAGTTGCGTCGCATGGTACGTGAAAATACTGTCACAACCAGCGATCTGATCTACCCCTTGTTTGCTGTACCCGGTGAAGGAATTGCCAAAGAAGTCAAATCCATGCCGGGAGTCTACCAGTTATCGGTAGACAAAATCGTGGCAGAGGCGAAGGAAGTTTACGATCTGGGGATTCCGTCGATTATTTTATTCGGCATCCCGGATAATAAAGATGTGGAAGCCACGGGCGCATGGCATGATTGTGGCATTGTCCAGAAAGCTGCCACAGCGGTTAAAGAAGCGGTACCAGAATTGGTGATTATTGCCGATACCTGTTTGTGTGAATATACCAGTCATGGACACTGTGGGTATCTGGAAGTGGGTGATTTAAGTGGGCGAGTTCTCAACGATCCTACCTTAGAACTACTCAAGAAAACTGCCGTTTCTCAAGCCAAGGCTGGGGCGGATATTATTGCCCCATCTGGAATGATGGATGGCTTTGTCCAGGCAATTCGCACAGGATTAGATGAAGCTGGATTCCAAGATACGCCGATTCTGTCTTATGCGGCGAAGTATGCCTCTGCCTATTATGGACCGTTTCGGGATGCAGCCGAATCACCACCACAATTTGGCGATCGCAGCACCTATCAAATGGACCCCGCTAATAGCCAGGAAGCCCTCAAGGAAATAGAACTGGATATTGCTGAGGGGGCAGATATGCTGATGATTAAGCCCGCGTTGGCTTATATGGATATTATCTGGCGGGTGAAGGAAGCTACAAATTTACCGGTTGCCGCGTACAATGTATCGGGTGAATATTCCATGGTTAAAGCCGCCGCCCTGAATGGCTGGATTGACGAACAGAAGGTGGTGATGGAAACCTTGACCGGATTCAAGCGATCGGGCGCTGATTTGATTCTGACGTATCATGCCAAAGACGCCGCCCGTTGGCTATAGGAGTGATTAGGTAATGCCGAGTAGAGACCGTCCATGTTTGGTCTCTACATAAATGATGTGTCCTAACCGCTATGGCGGTTGCTATATGTCTTTCAATTCAACTGGCTATTCCCTCGTTTTTTCCTGTTTCAATTTTGATATCATCATTTCTAATGGGGGAGTTTTGTAGTTAGGGCGGGTTTTGTTGAAAGGTTATCGGTAAACACCAACATTCAACGGCTCGCGCCTGCCCCTTCCTCAACCAACTCAACCACGAAGGAACGATTACCTTTAACGGGAAATACCAATTTTATGTTCCATCCGGTTGGCTAAACTTTATAAAAGCGGGGAACACTCTTGATGACTGCCACCCTGATTCAAAGTCCAGATCGCGTTGTTTTACCTAATATTAGCTGGCAAACGTATCAGTCGTTAATTAGGGATTTTGAGCAAGAACCAGCTATCCGTCTGACCTATGATCGCGGGATGTTAGAAATCAGAATGCCCTTAGATCCTCATGAAACTTACAAAAAACTTCTGGGAAGGTTGGTTGAAGCAGCGACTGAAGAACTTGATATTGAAATTCGCAGCCTGGGTTCACGTACTTGCGATCGCGCAGATTTAGCCAGAGGGCTAGAACCCGATCAATGCTACTACATCCAGAATGAAGCGCTGGTTCGAGGAGTCGCTCAAATTGACTTAAATCAATTTCCACCTCCTGATTTAGCCCTAGAAATTGATATTACCAGTAGCTCAATCAATCGCCTGTCGATTTATGCAACCCTGGGAGTACCAGAAGTCTGGCGTTACAACGGACAAACACTAACCATCCTGAGTTGGCAGAACGGCGAATACCTATCTCTTGACAGAAGTATCGCCTTACCTTTGCTAAATGCTGAGGATCTGGTTAGATTCTTAGCCTTAAGAAACGCGATTGGAGAAACCAAATTAGTCAAACAATTTCGTCGATGGGTGAAAGACACCATAGCTGAGGCTGAAAGCTAGCGTTTACTTTTCACCGCCACCCCAACCAGCGCAGTACAGGAACCAGCAGATAATAACTAACGCCTAACCAAAATCCTATGGTAATACCAAGTAAACTAAAGAAACTAATGGTATTGATAAAATCTAACCAACTGCCATCGGAGAAGGAAAAGATGTGAATTAATACCTCCAACGGTAAGATATTTAACCGAACTAAGCCGGAAAATAGCATACCCGTACCCGCTGCGGCTACGGCGGCGTGAACCAGGTAATGACTGGGTAATCCTAATCCTAACACCAAGGGAATAACCGCAATAGCTGTGACTAAACCCAGTAACCGATCCGCGATCGCATAAGATAGCGATAGCTGCAAAAAATCCCCCAATCCGGTCAATTGTTTCCTAGCTAAAGCGGAGATCGACGCCTGCCAAATAAACCAACCCACACCATACCCAAAAACCCCGGTAATCCCAGCAATAATCCGCCGTTTCTGTTGACCGAATCCTCCCGCCTCCGTTAATCCCCACGCTGTTCCCATACCCGCACAAGCAAACATCAGCAGTTCCCGCCAAGGGATAATCTGAATTTCAGGAACGATGAGAGTCCATTGTCCAATCATCCAAGCCGCAAAGTGATCGCCAATAATCGTCCAGTTAATCAAAGCAAATCCCGCGATCGCGCCAAAGGCTGCACCCATTCCCGCCATTACCATTTCCCAGGTGATATCTAAACAAGCCAGAACAATGCTGATCAAGACTCGCCACACCCAACGCACAAAGCTAAAGATAATTTCAGCGCAGGTAATCAGAACTCGCAGAGAAATGTCCTTTACCGTTCCGGCGGCTTTAGCCAGCGTCTGAGATAATGAGGAAGACGATTTTCGGTTAAAACGGCAACTGACGACCAAACGCCGTTGAATGTCGGCAGCTTTAGCGGGTCGTTTTTGGGGATCAAGCCGGATCATACTGTCGAGTAAGTTAGCTAAACCCCGACGGACTTTCGTGCGATCGCGCCAGTGAAAGTCACCCGTCGCCGGATCTTGTAAATCCGCTAAATCTTGACCTGTGAGTAATTGAATCATAGTACGCCCTAAGGCATAAAAATCAGCCCTCGGTCCCACCGCATCCCCCGCAATCTGTTCAGGAGGACTGTAACCCGGAGAAATTAAGCGGGTGGAACGATTCTCTGTTCCCACAGGGATCGCGCCAATTTGTTTCGCACCGCCAAAATCAATCGCCACCAGTTGACCAGTTCCCTCGCGCACCATTAAGTTCGAGGGTTTAATATCCCGGTGAATAATGCCCAAATCATGTAACTCCTGGAGAATATCAGCCGCTTGGTACAGCCAATTCATAATCAACATCTCCGGACACCCCTGAGGGTAACGGTTTAAGATCGCCTCCAGCGTCTGACCATTTATTTTTTCCATGACCAGACAAGGGAGTACGCGCTGTTGGCAGGATCTCAGACGTACTGTAAAATAGGCATCAGACTCCACTTTAGGCACACCCGGATGGTTCAGACGTTGCAATACGGCTGCCTCTTGTTCAAATAGCTGCAACGCCTTGGGTGACGTTTCCACCAAAAGTTTCAATACTTTTTCAGTTTGATCCTGCTGATCCCAAACCGCATAAATCGCTGCAAATCCCCCTAAACCCAAAAGCTGGAGAGGAATGTAGCGATTATTTAGTCGCAGCATCGATCCACAACTGCTACAAAACTTAAAGTCCCCAGATTGAGGATAAGGACGGGGGCAGTCGGGATTAATACAATAGACCGACTCTATAAATGACTGATGCACGATCACCAGCGATAGACGGTGCCTCTCGATTCTACACAATAAACTCCCCAGTCTTTTCAATGATGGGGACTTAAGGCTTTAATTAATTAAAATTAAATAGTCTTTGAATATATTTTTCTATTATATCATGGCACGGAGCTTTTCATTTTAAAGTATAAAAGCTTAGTTGTAGACTTAGTTGAGTCCGGTAGCATACATTCACTCATCTACCCTTGTCGAGTAGGCGTCTCCCTTGCCCCTTAGGATGGGCAGGATACCCACCTTATCCGAAAATAATAGTTCTGCCAAAAGAAGGATGCCTTCTAGCAGGAGACATTCACTTTTTTTTACAAAAATAATCTATAATTCGCGCTTTGTGGCGACTTAAAGATAATAAACGCCCCAACAGAAAAAGGAAATATATTATTGTCTAGCCGTAGTATAAAGATTATGTATGGATTTTTTTAATTTACGAAAATAAATAGATATTGATGTTATTAATTTAAATAGGTAAATCGATTGTGAAGTTTAGATGAGTCATAGTCGATTTCCGTGTGTATGCCGCTCCTTGTTGTTAGCGATCGCGAATAGCTATCAAACGATGACTGCTTTCTGGAAACTAACTGATTACACTGATTAATCCAAACGTTATGCAACTAGAAACCAACCTCGCTGGGACTGACGATACATCAATGATGAGCATGCAACATAATCACAATCTTCCTCATCAAGACCATCCAGACAAACAAGCTCAACATCTAGAATTATTTGACTTAGTTCCCCATTCAGCCGCAACTCATGTCGCTGTAAACGATGGGTCATGGTTTGATCCCAATACATGGCAGCAAGGTCAGGTTCCTGGAACTGATGCTAAAGTCGTCATTTCTGAAGGTGTTCATGTCACCTACGACGCTGAGAGTGACACTCGTCTAGAAACCGTGCGTGTGGATGGAACATTGGAATTCGCCCACAACCGCAACACCAAAATCGTCGTAGACACATTCATTGCATCACCGACTAGTACATTAACAATTGGCAGTGAAGCTAACCCGATTCAAGCCAACAAAACAGCCAGAATTGTCATTGCCAACGATGGAGAAATTGATGCCAATTGGGACCCCACATTAATTAGTCGGGGCGTTGTCACTCATGGTCAAGTTAGAATCCATGGTGCAGAAAAACTCGATTTTATATCACTGCAATCAGACGCTTCTGCTAGTGACAATGAACTGGTGTTGAATCTGCCCGATGGCATGAATACACCTCCTGGCTGGCAAGTTGGGGATCAATTAGTACTCGGTGGCACATCCTACAATCCCGACGGTTCTGATGACGATAACAGTCGGTTCCAAGATGAAGTGTTAACCATCACCGAAATTAACGGCAACCGGATTCAATTTACCAACAACGATATTACTTCTGGTGATAATACTGTACTCCGGTTTGACCACCATCGCCCCGAAGGATTTGAGGATGAGGACTTAAACCTTTACATCGCCAACACCAGTCGCAACGTTATCTTCGAGACCGAAAACGCTGAAACCGTACCCACTCAGCAACGGGGTCATGTCATGTTCATGCACAACCCGGATGTTGAGGTACAAAACGCCGGATTTTACAATCTGGGACGGACGGATAAAAACAGATTGGCTGATGACCCAGGAGAAAATGTCGATGGTTCACCGGGTTACGGAACCAATCCCCGTGGGCGATATGCGTTGCATATGCATCGCACCGGGGCTGAGGATATCAATAGCACCCCCTCTCTAGTCAAAGGTAACGCTATTGTCGGTAGTCCGGGATGGGGAATTGTACATCATGACAGCCACGCCGTCTTAGAAGATAATGTGGTCTTCGATGTGGTTGGGTCTGGAATTGCCGCAGAAGCCGGAAATGAACTCGGTGCATGGCGCAATAACATTACCATCAAAACCACAGGCGATGACAATCCCAAAGCCACTTTTGATAATGAAGCCCGCGTCCCCCTGTTTGATATGGGCTTTAACGGTGAGGGGTACTGGGTGCAGGGGGCTGCCCAAGTGGACATGGTGGACAATATTGCCATTAGTGCTGCGGGCGGTGGGATTAATATCTTTAGCGGCGTGGATGGAAT
>Ga0207419_1000905_pt1 | contig 24400 bp, 26 predicted proteins | sample ElkSloMetagenome_4_FD_184723 | JGI IMG/M metagenome (GOLD analysis project Ga0207419, IMG submission 184723) | Hot spring microbial communities from Elkhorn Slough, Monterey Bay, USA - MD2A (version 2) | ecosystem: Environmental > Aquatic > Marine > Intertidal zone > Estuary: Microbial mat ... | reverse complement strand
CAGCTTGCTAGAAAGAATAAAGAGAGAAATGCTAGAGTTAAATTAAAATTTTTCATAATCATGTTTTTTATATTTTTCAATTATTAAAGTATTCATTCTACAAGCGTGTAAGTCAGTTTTATATCATCCTGGTATATAATTTCAGTTCCATCCTGGGTAAGGATCTGTCGTAAAAATATGGCACCACTATCAAAAGATGCATTAAATGTGATCTGCTGTCCGTCATCAGACAATTGACCCACAATGTCAGGAGATTCCATGGTGTCGTAGTAAAATATAACACTCTTATCACTTTGTTGCCAGAATGGAAGAATGCCGTCAAGAAATCCGCAAAGGCCCAACTGTTCGGGATTACCATTTGAATCCGACTCCACTCTTAAGGCAAAACCAGTCCATGCGGGATGAAGTGATTTTTCGTCATTAAATGAAATGATATATGAAAAATTACCATTGCAAGGATTTTCATCAAATATGTCCATCGAATATACGCCATCATTATTAAGGTCAACCGGCTCTGTGATAACAAGACTTGATAAGCGATAAGTTTTTCCATCAACGGCAATATCTGCTGTGCTCTGATTGACAGTGTCATCTTCTTCGCAACTGATTAGAATAAAAAAAGATAGAAGTAAGACAATAAAGTTAAAATTTTTCATAATTAAATTGTTTAGGATTAAGTTAAAATTTAACAATTATTATACCATAAAACTTAAATTTATAAAAAACACGTTTTTAAGTAAAATAACTATTTAAAACTAATGGTCTAAAAATTAACCTACCATTCTACACATCAAACCTCCAAATTGGCTTACACAATTTTAATAACGCAGGAATACTTTCCTAAGAAATTAGTTTTCCCTGGTTATAATCAAAATATGTAAAAACAATAAGTAAAATAAATATAAAACAATTTACAATGTAAAATAGAAATATGAACAAGTATTCTTAGATATTCATAAGCGCAACTTAAGATCTCTGTACATTTAGCAATTAAATGCAAATTCAGTATCAATAAAATCAATTATATTTAGGCAATCTTTATAATTCGATAACTATGAATATTACCAGACTATTTGTTCCTCTATCCTTTCTAGCGTTCTTTTTAACTAAAGCTCAAAACACAACAGACACCAGACTTATGCATACTCCAAGCATTAGCGAAAATCACATTGCTTTTATTTATGCAGAAGATTTATGGGTAGCTGATAGAAATGGTGAAAATCCAGTAAGATTAACGATAGATGAAGGTGTGGAGTCTAATCCAGTCTTTTCGCCAGATGGTAGCATGATAGCCTTTAATGCTGAGTATGATGGAAATACTGATGTTTTTATAGTTCCTGCTAGTGGTGGAATACCAAAACGTTTGACCTGGCATCCAACTTGGGATAGAGTATTAGACTTTACACCAGATGGAAAATCTATTTTATTCAGTTCTCCGCGAACTACTTTTACCAGAAGACATTCTAAACTATATACTATAAATATTAATGGTGGTCAACCAGAAGAACTAGCTATACCAACAGGATTTAAAGGAAGCTTTTCTCCTGACGGAAAATATCTGGCCTACGTACCAAATTATGAAGTTTTTAATCAATGGAAACATTACAGAGGTGGAACACTTGGCCGTATTTGGATAATGGACATGTCTACAAATGAAGTGGTTGAAGTCCCAAAACCTGAAACTAACAGTAATGAAGCAGACCCTGAATGGGTAGGAAATACACTTTATTTTAGAAGCGATCGAAATGGAGAATTTAATCTCTTCTCTTATGATATGGCTTCAAAAAATATCAAACAACATACAAATTACGATGACTTTGGAGTCATGAGTCTGCACGCAAATGGCGACAATCTTATTTACGAACAAGCTGGTTATCTTTTTGAACATGATAAAAGTTCTAAAGCCAACAAAAGAATAAAAGTTGGTATTGCAACGGATCTATTAGAACACAGAGAAAGATATGTTTCAGGGAGTCGATACATCAGAAGCGCTGGTATTTCTCCGTCAGCTTCAAGAGTCGCTATTGATTTTAGAGGAGATATTGTAACTGTGCCTGAAAAAAATGGAGATGTCATTAACCTTACTCAAACTCCCGGAACACATGAAAAATATCCAAAATGGTCACCTGACGGTAAACATGTGGCTTATTTTTCTGATGAGTCCGGCGAATATGAATTGCATGTAAAAAACATGTTAGACGATAACATTACCAAAATTAACCTAGATGGTGCGGGATTTTACGCCTATCCGCATTGGTCTCCAGACAATAAAAAGATTGCTTTTGTAGACAATAGCCGATCGATTTATGTGGCAGATGTATCTAGTAAAAAAGTTTCAAAAATTGACTCAGACGAACTCTACACACCGGGAGTTTACAGAGAATTATTTGGCTCTTGGTCCAAAGATTCTAAGTGGATCAGTTATACTAAAATTTTAGATACCAACTTTGAGCAAGCTTTCGCCTACAGTATTGATAAGAAGAAATCTTACGCTTTAAGTGATGGACTTTCTAATGTTACTGAGCCAACCTTTGACAGGAGTGGAAAATACTTATATATGATCGCTTCAACAGATGCAGGCCCAGTCGTCAACTGGTTTGACCAATCTAATCAAGATATGGATATGTCTAATTCAATTTATTTGGTAACACTTCAAAAAGAACTACAATCACCTCTAGCCAAAAGAAATGACATGGAAGTTATTGAAGAGGATAAAGACGAAGAAAAAAAAGACAAAAAAGAAAAAGACAAAAAAGAGGATGATGATATGAAGATTGACTGGGATGGTATCTTCAACAGAATCATTAATTTACCGATTAGAGAAGGTATGTATTACAATATAGCCAGCCCGTCTGAAGGAAAAATCTATTATATTTCTAGTTCTCAATCAGGACCACCGCAACTTAAAAGTTACGATTTAAAGAAAAGAAAGGAAAAAACCATTATGCCGGCAAATTATTTTGAGATTGCTGCGAAAGGTAAAAAAATGTTTTTTAGAAATGGTTCTTCCTGGGGAATCACCGCATTAGGACAAAAACCAGATAATGGTATGCTCAACACCAAAGCCATAAAAATTAAAATCAACCCTAAACAGGAATGGGAAAACATATTCAACGAAACCTGGAGAGTCAATAGAGATTATTTTTACGACCCTGATATGCATGGTGTTGACTGGAAAGCGATGAAGGCAAAGTATAGTCAGTTTTTACCCGATATTTCCTGTAAAAGTGATTTGTATCGAGTAATGGAAATGATGTGCAGTGAACTTGGTGTTGGTCATCATAGATTTGGCAGTCGAGGAGATAATTTAAATAAGCCTGATAATGTGCCCGGAGGTTTATTAGGGGCTGATTATAAAGTCAAAAATAATAGGTATCAGATTTTAAAAATATACGGAGGCTTGAATTGGAATCCTGGATTAAGATCACCACTCACTGAACCTGGCGTAAACGCAGAAGTTGGCGATTACATCATTTCGGTAAACGGAAAGAATGTTACTTCAGGAAATAATTTATATTCTTTCTTCGAAAATACGTCTGGTAAAATTGTCAATTTAACTTTAAGCAAAAATCCGAATGGAGATGAATCCAGAACTGTCAAAGTTGTTCCCGTCGGTAGTGAGTCAGCTTTGAGAAATAGAGACTGGGTTGAAGGTAATATTAAAAAAGTAGATGAAGCTACAGACGGCCAGGTTGCCTATGTCTATGTGCCTAACACCGCTGGCGCAGGACATGAATATTTTAAAAGGTATTTTTATCCTCAAGTCAATAAAAAAGCAGTCATTATAGATGAAAGGTTTAATGGAGGCGGTCAATTGGCCGATTACTATATTGATCATCTCAAAAAGCAATATCAGTCATCCTGGGACTTTAGATATGGGAAAGATTTAATTGCACCAAGTGGAGCAATTCTTGGACCGAAAGTGATGATCACAGATGAAACCGCAGGTTCCGGTGGTGATTACTTACCTTATTTATTCAAGAGATTTAATTTGGGTACTGTAGTCGGTAAAAGAACCTGGGGCGGGCTTGTAGGAGTTTTGGGTTATCCGGAATTTATAGATGGTGGTTCTGTCACCGCTCCAAACGTGGCATTCTACAATGAAGATGGTTTTAATATAGAAAATGAAGGCGTTGCGCCGGATATTGAAGTTGAACAATGGCCTAAAGAAGTTATGCAAGGTAAAGATCCACAACTTGAAAAAGCCATTGAAATCGTCCTAAAAGATTTAAAAGAAAATAAAGTAAGCTTACCACCTGAGCCAGAATATCCCGATGTGACTAAAGATTAAAATAAAACCTACTGGATATTTAATGAATTCATAATTTTGATGATTTGCCGAGTAGATATGTTGTTAAGTAATAAAGTTTTTATAAGTTATCCAATATTATATTTGAAACTTAATTTTCGGATTACATTAGTCACAAAAACATGAAAAATACTCTAGATTGGAAACCTGTAAAAGAAGCTATAGAAAAAGAAATTACCGACTTCGGTGTCAAACGCGGAGAATTTGTAGTTTCTACCATGACAAAGGCTGTTGCAAACTCAATGCACTACTTTCTTGAAAATAGTACAGAAAAAGAATTGCCAGCACTTGATATTGGGACAGGAACCGCATATCACACCGCTTTGCTGCTTTCCAATGCTTATAAGAGAGTAATTTCGGTTGATATAAATCCCACTGCAATAACATATGCTAAAGACAGAATAGAAAGACATCTCCCTTCAATCAAACAATTTGAAACTGGAGATTTTGATCAATTTTTAAAAGATGCGTCTAAAGGTGAACAAGCTGTCAATTTTTACAATTACGACTTAGACCAGGTTGCAGAAAACAAAGAGTTTAAGTATGCGCTTGCTTCATTTAATCCTCCTATCCTGTACCCTTTTCATAAAGTAACTTATGATAAACCGGCTACAAATGGCGTTTATTTTGAAAATGAAAACATAAAAGACGAAAGCAATGATTTGGTTTATAGACTTTATGACTCGATTGCAAAGAATAATTTAAAAAAAGGCTCACATATTTTATGTATTTGGTCTAATTTAAATAGACATCTGGTGGAACTTAATCCTTTTGTAGATAGTGAACCAGAATACGTTCATCCTTCAAAAATCCTTGAGAAATGGTTTGGTTTTGAATTTGAAAATGAACCAGAACCACTTGAAGATTTTTATTGCCACAAAACAATTCTCGGCGCAGGATTCTTTAATCAGAGTGAAACCGGAAAATTATATTCAGCCAATATTAGACATGGGATTGAAAATGAATATTACTCTAAACTTCTCATCCCAAGTAACGAAGAAAGTTTAGCTGGTACTTATTTCCACCACGGTGTTTTACATCTAGAAAAAACCTCTGATCATGAAAACAGATTTAGAATCATCAATGGTAGTTCCAGAGGTTAATTAAATTTATGCAAAACATAAAAAATAAATATTTTGATATCTCAATTCCGGTATTTGTTCCGGCTGCTGTTATTACCCTATTATTCGTATCGCTAACCATCATTTTTGATAAGCAGGCACAGGAGTCTTTTTCCACCTTTCGGTCATTCATGTCTGATAACATGGGTTGGCTGGTGAATATTGCCATCAATTATTTTTTATTTTTTGTGTTGTATCTTGCTGTAAGCAAACTCGGTAAAATTAAAATTGGTGGTGCCAATGCCAAACCTGATTTCAGCAAATTTTCATGGGTAGCTATGTTGTTTTCTGCAGGAATGGGCATTGGCTTGGTGTACTTTAGTGTTGCCGAACCAATGTTGAACTTCGACAATCCCATAGAATCTGGAATGACCGATCTCGCCAAGTCTAAAGTCGCCATGAAACATACTTTTCTTCATTATGGCTTTCATGTCTGGGCAATTTATGCTTTAATGGGCGTTGCACTGGCCTACTTTACGTTTAATAAAAATGCTCCATTATCCATCAAATCTACTTTAAAGCCCTTGTTTGGTAAGTGGATGAGTTCGGGTGTTGGTTACGGTATAGATGTAGTTGCAGTTTTGGCTACCTTATTTGGACTGGCTACAACTTTAGGTTTTGGTGCAGTTCAATTTTCATCCGGAGTTTCATTGCTTACCGGTGTTTCAAATGGCAATACCCTGCAAATTTTATCAATTGCCGGAATCACTTTGATTGCTACAGTATCTGTACTTTCAGGTTTACAAAAGGGACTGAAATATCTGAGTAATCTGAATATCATTCTGGCCTGTGTATTATTCAGTTTTGTGCTGATGATTGGGTCTACGGCTTATTTATTTGACGGGTTTGTTGAAACTTTGGGATTGTATATCAGAGACTTATTTCAGCTGAGTACATTTAGAAATCAATATAGCGAAGAAGGCCAGTGGTTTAAAGGTTGGTCTATGTTTTACTGGTTATGGTGGATATCCTGGTCACCGTTTGTTGGAACCTTTATCGCCCGAATATCAAAAGGCAGAACCATCAGAGAAATTGCCATCTATGGCTTATTGGTGCCGGCCCTATTTTCTTTTCTATGGATGTCCGTTTTCGGCGGAACAGCTTTAGAAATGCAATTGAACGGCACTGCAGATCTTGCCAAAGTTGTATCTGAGGACAGTTCACTGGCACTCTTTACCATGCTGGAAGAATTACCGCTTTATGATATTACAGCGGCGTTGTGTATTTTTCTGGTGGCCACGTTTTTCATTACCTCATCCGACAGTGGTTCACTGGTCGTCGACTTTATGACTTCCGGTGGTAAGCTGGATGCACCAAAAGGTCAGAAAGTGTTTTGGGCATTTATGGAAGGCGCCATTGCTATTGCTTTACTGGTAGGTGGTGGATTATCGGCTTTGCAATCCGCATCAATTTCAACAGGATTACCATTTGCCATTATTTTAATTTTTGTTAGTTTGTCACTCCGTAAAACATTAAAAAAAGATGAACAGCTGAAGATTTCAACGCCACCTGAAAATAATAATTCAAATAAATATCAAGACAAATGAAAACCTTAATAATTGGAGCATCTGACAAACCGGAGCGTTATGCATATAAAGCCTTACGTTTACTGCAGTCCAAAAATCATGAGGTGAAAGCCATCGCCAATAGAGAAATGAAGATTTCAGACGTTGAAGTTCATAAAGGCAAAGTGGCATTTGAAGATATTCATACCGTAACGCTTTATCTAAGCGCAAAATACCAGTCTCAATATTACGACTACATTCTGGATCTCAACCCCAAGCGTATCATTTTTAATCCGGGTACGGAAAATCCTGAACTGGCTAAAAAACTTGAACAAAACGGCATCGATTATGAAAATGCTTGTACTTTAGTGATGCTTCACACGAATCAGTACTAGTCCTAAAAAGGTCAAAAGCCCATTCAATATTAAAATAAAAAAACCAAACTCAAAGTTAAACCATACCTCGCAAGCCCAACTAATTAAAAATGAAAGCATAGGCGAAAGTATGGCCACAACAGGGATAAAACGGTCTTTGATTTTGTACTTCGTAAACATGCCTAGCGCAAACAAGCCTAATAATGGACCATAGGTATAACCTGCAAATTGAAATAGTTTATTAATAACGCTTTTATCCTTAATGGCATATTCAAATAATAACATGGTAAGGATTAAAACCAAAGACACGCCAATATGAGTCAGCTTCCGTACTTTGATTTGCTTGTGTTTGGGGTAGCGTTTTTCAATGTTTAGAATATCAATACTAAAAGAAGTCGTTAAAGAGGTTAACGCACTGTCTGCACTAGAATAAGCTGCGGCAATTAAGCCTAATAAAAAGAACACACTCACCGCCAAACCAAGATCGCCGCTCATGGCTACGGCTGGAAATAAATCATCTTTTGTGGCTGTTATACCATTTGAATTGGCGTAATCTGTCAATAATAAACCTAAAAACAAAAACAAAAAGTTAACCACAGTCAGGATAATTGTAAAGGTGAAAATATTCTTTTGTGCATCTTTTAGATTTGGACAAGTCAGATTTTTCTGCATCATATCCTGATCCAAACCAGTCATAACAATGGCGATAAATGCTCCAGAGATAAATTGTTTAAAAAAGAAATCACCAGAACGCCAATCTTCAAAAAAGAACATTTGAAAATTCTCCTGAGTCGCCAAGTAATCTGATATTCCTGAAAACGAAATATCCATATTTTGCATTAATAAAATGATAGAAACCCCTAATGAAATCAACATAAACAAAGTCTGTAGACTATCTGTCCATACAATAGTTTTAATCCCACTTTTAAAAGTATAGACCCAAATCAGAATAATCGTTATAGTAACCGTAACGTAAAAAGGAACACCAAGTTCATTAAAGACTATAAGCTGCAGAACACCAGCGACCAGAAACAATCTAAAACTTGCTCCTACTATTCTTGATAATAAAAAGAAAGACGCACCAGTTTTATAAGCATAATAACCATAACGTTGCTCCAAATAGGTATAAATTGAGGTAAGTTGAAGCTTGTAATATAATGGCAACAGCACCAAACTGATTACAGCGTAACCTATCGTATAGCCTAAAACCACCTGAAAATAACTAAATCCAGAGGTTTCTATGGTTCCTGGAATCGAAATAAAGGTCACACCACTTAAAGAAGCGCCTATCATTCCGAATGCAACAAGATACCAGGGTGATTTGTTATTGGCTTTAAAAAACTCTTCGTTGCTGCCACTTTTCTGAGTCAAAAAAGAAATGCCTACTAAAACTATAAAGTAAGCAACAATCAGGAGTAAAATGGCTGTTGGACCCAAGCGATAAATTTTGGCAAACTTAGTTAATAATACAGAGTATAATATTCAATAATCAAGAATAAATTTCTATCTGGAGTTCTGTTCTTATTTATTTTATTCCACTAGGGATTTTGCAGATAACTCTAAAAGTTAAAAATATAAAAAACGCAATAAGTACATAAATTCAATTTAGAATTAAATTATTTATTTTTAAAATAAAACAAGCTTTATGCCTTTAAGTGGATTATTAAGTCTATCTTTGTCGCGTTCAAGTGGAACACCTTTAATTTTAGGGTAGTAGTATAGTATTTAGTTTTTTTGAGTTTTACTCGTCTTTCCTTTTTATTTCAGCATTACTTTATTTTTTCAGCGTTTAAAAAACATTGTGTTTTGGATATAACAAACACAGGTTTTCTTCTTAAACAACAATAGTATTAACAAATTAAATTTATTAAAGATGCAAGAAGGCACAGTAAAATTTTTCAACAACACCAAAGGATTCGGATTTATTAAGTCAAATGAGACAGGCGAAGAGATTTTCGTTCACAATTCAGGACTAATCGATGACATAAGAGAAGACGATCAGGTCAAGTTTGAAACACAACAGGGCCGTAAAGGTTTAAACGCCATTAATGTAGCTGTTGTATAATAACAGTTAAATTCGGTATTGAAAAGGGATTGCTAGAAATAGTAATCCTTTTTTTTGTTTTGAAAATTGATAAAACCATTGAGAAAGTTCGAAATTAAGAGCAAGCGCAATTATATAAAATGATCTATAAAACTGTATTTAAGCAATTGTAAGCCCTCCAAAAAAATTTAAATTTGTTATCTCTAATCTTATATATGAGTAAAAAAAGCTCTTAATAGGGCCTAAAATAAGTCTGTATTTTGGAAAAATAAAGGCTGCGCAACTTGTCCCGACCCGAATCGTCGGGATCGGGATCAGCTACTATTGTTGTAGCACGTTATTTTTTGTTTTTATATAGTTCAATTGCTTTTAAATAATTCATTCCGCCACTCTTTGTTTGGTCGTTCAAAAATCCATTCAGTTCAGGTTGATTTTTCGTAATCCAACTTACAAGTTCATCCCTGTTTTTAACAAACTTCTCAACATTAAACGAAGCGGAATTCCTATTGATATTCTTTATTTTATTGCCCTCAAATTGTATGATTTCGTCCGTAACAATAGGTTCGTGATGAAGAAAGGAAATTCGCTTGTCAATTTTAGAAATTTTAGCTTTTACAATTCCATTCTCACTTTCGATTTTGAGTATTTCGTAAGTCGGCTGGAATACAGAGTCCCATTTTACCCATTCAGCGAATTCATTTCTACTATATTTCTGTTCAAATCCTTCGTCAATAGTCGTAAATCTCTCTGTAATTAGTTCAGTTGTTTTAAGAGGATTTGAGTTGTCAATCGCAATGTAGAATGCTTTGGCAATTTCCAATTTATCAGATTCTTTTTTAAAATTTTTGCAGGAAATAATGCCGATTATCAATAGTAGTAATAATACTGTAGTTTTATTCATTCGTATTTGGTTTGGTCTAATGTGCTACTACGGCTCTGTTATGGGCAGTAGCGCCAAGAAAGCCTTTATTTTCTTTTATTCAGCTAATTTAGCAAATAAACTTAAACTTTCGCTTTTCAATCCCGAACTCGAGCTATTGCCTAGAGCTATTGTTGCCACACGTTTTCAATTCCACCATCTTATTTGATATGGGTATCTCTCATATTTCACATTGTCTTCGTTAATCGTATTCCCTTTTCTTCCATTTTCTTGACACAGTTTAGTCATTTCATCGCCTTCTTTCATTTTACCTAATTTATATAGACAACCTGATTTATAGCATTGAGCATCAGAAAAATTTGGATAAATAGCTAAAGCTTTGTCAAACATTTCGATTGCACCTTCATATTTCTTTTGTTCATACCTGCTAATCCCATAATAGAATAGATCTAAATGATGAATGTTTTCATTTCCATTTTCTTTTACTTGTCTCTTATAATCTTCTTCAAAAATTTTCTCAGCTTTTTTAAACTCATTTAGTTGCAAATATGAAATTCCTTTATAAAAACTGAACGTGTGATCCATTACATATCCATATCCAAATCTTTCTTCATAATCATTAAAATCTAAAATAGCACCTCGATAATCCTTTACAAATATACATTTCATAAATGCTCTGTAATCTTGCCATTTTTGTCGGTCGTATTTAACGGCTTTGTCTATATATTTCAATCCCAATTCGTGTTTACCCTGTTTAAACATCGGCATCGCTTTTTGTTGCCATAAGTATGCAATTGTGCTGTCTTTCTCAAGTCCTTTATCGATTTCTTCTTGCCATTCTCTTGAATATAATTCATATTTCCATGCTCCGTTTTTCAGATGTTTTTCTATAATTTCTTTTTGTTTTTCTTCGTCGACTTTAAATTCAGTCGGTTCATTTGATTCCAAATTATTATTTGTTTTCTTATCTTGTCGGCAAGCTGAAGTTATTACAATTGATAAAACCAATAAAAGTTTGATGTATTTTCTCATTTTATTTTTCTCAAATGTGTGGTAACGGATTTGTATATGGCTCGTAGCGTGCAAATTAGCGATAATTATTCGGTTAAGCACGAGCCGAATTTTTTAATTTTCTTATTACCTTTTCTTTTTCAATAAGCCAAATTAAAAAATTTGGCGGACTTGCAAATATGCCTTAATTTCGATTAAGCAACTGCCAAGCTATGAGCTATATACGGTGTTGCCCACAGTTATTTTTATTCGATTTCAAAACTTATTTCAAATATTCTAGTGTATTGACCATTTCAAATTTAGGACTTCTCTTAAAAAATTCTCTTAAAAATGCAGTATGTGCAGCTCCCATTAAAATGAAAACCCTGTCGTCTTTATCCATTTTTATCCTGTTTAAATTAGAAAAAATCTTCATATTTCTGTGATAAAATATTGCGGCATTTTCTGCTCCTTCAAACCCATCGTCTACTCCTACGTAAAGTAATCTATCTGCATTTGCATTAATGGAATTATCTAAATAAATAGGATTGTTGATAAATTTTAATTTTTCAAGTAGGGAAAGATTTTCATAGTTTTCATCCTTTTTAGCCATTTTAGGGTAATCTTTAAACGGGTTATTTGTTATCTGTAAGTAAGTTTTAGGATCAATTGAATTTTCTAAATCAGGATGTCTTTCTATATAATCTCCAACTCCATAGTTGTATCCCATATGATTATCAATGCCAAAAATTTCGTCAACTTTATTTAGTCTGGCTACATCAAAGGCAATCATACTAATTTCTCCATTTTTTGTGTTAAGTTCTGAATGGTTTTTCAACCAATCTTGATACAATTCATTGAGTTTATCGTTGTGTTTAGGAAGTTTTTCAACAACTATAATTGTTGGTTCAAATTCTGCAATCATTTTAGATATCTCCCGAACTTCTTTTTGTCGATCTTTATTTTCTTCGTCAAAATCGGTTTTATGTGCATCTGAAGTTTTACCAAAGTGAAAAGTTCCAAAATTCAACACTTGTATCTTTGATGTTTCTGAAATTACGGGTGCTTTTTCTTGTTTCTTTTGTTCTTCACTTTTTCTGTTACAGCTACTAATTATTAAAAATGTTAGTAATCCGATAATATATTTCATTCTCATAAATAATTCTGTTTTTTTTTCTAATGTGTGGTAACGGAAAGTGTATCTTTCAGTGGCGACCAAAGAAGCTATGCACTTCGTTTTTCAGTCGTAAAGTTAGAAAATAAATCCCAGACTTTTGGTTTAGCTCCTAAACCTCGCCATTGAAGATACATAGTGTTGTGCTTAGTTTTCCTCAAGTTTTTGATTTATCTCCTTGACTATATTGTTAGGTAAAATATTTAGTTTCCTGTTAAATGCTCTAGCTTTTCTATATTCCATCAAAGCTTCTTTTATTTTTCCTTCATTTTCTAACAAATTTCCATACTGCCAATGAGCTAGCGGGTAACCGGGTATCTCATGAATTAAAATCAATAATTCTGCTTTGGCTTTTTTAATGTTAGATTGTAAAATATATGAGGCAACTTTATTAATTCTTGGATCTGGATTTCTCGGGTTTAAATTTATTGATTCGTCAAAAAATTTCCTACCCAACTTAAAATTTTGAATCCTCATGTAAGCATATCCTAATTCATTTTGAGCTTTTCCATTTATTCCAGTTCCACATCTTCCTAAGCTATCTATTTCAATCGCTTTTGTTAGCAATTCAATAGATTCATTATAATTCCCATTTGTTATAAATTGATAAGCTTTATTATAAAGTTTTTCTGGTTTTTCATTTTGAGATATAATGAGCTGACTCATTAAAATAAAGATAAAGATAGTTATCGATCTCATTTGTTCATAATTAAACACAACTAGTATATATCGTTAAAAATACATCACTTTTTATTAAAACATAGACTTATTAAAACAAATTACCCAAAGTCGAAACTTTGGGTATTTAAATATTGCAATTTGTGCTTTATGTTATTCTACAATAAATTTACCATGCATTAAAGCAACATGACCTGGAAAACTACAGATAAAGGTGTAAACCCCTTTTTCAGGGGCATCAAATTCTATATTAGTTTGTTCTCCGCCACCAATCATTTCAGTATGCACGATAACATCTTCTGTGTTTTCCGGAATGTACTCGTTATCCCTAGCATCTACTGCTTCTTTTGCAAACTCGTTCTTGTCTACGCCAGGCTTCAACAACACAAAATTATGGCCCATGACTTCTTCACCAAGTTCACCAAGGTGTTTAAGCGTGAGATTAACTTTATCACCGGCATTAACTTTAATTTCCTTTAAATTGTAACGCATTTGGTCATTACTCGTAAGCATGACGTTGGTCACGCCTTCTTCAGCCGTGTCGGTTTCTTCTTCAATTTTATTAATCATAAAAGTCTCCTCTTCCTTTTTTTCTTCAGTTTTCCCGCATGAAATGATGAGAAGTATAAGACTAACAAGTATTGTTTTATTAAAATTCATAAAATATTTTTTAAATGGTTATCTTCTTTTTTCAATATCTACAAAAGGTCTGTGATTTTCTCCTACATAGACTTGTCTTGGTCTGCCAATTGGCTCTTTTTTCAATCTCATTTCTCTCCACTGAGAAATCCAACCAGGAAGTCGACCTAAAGCAAACATTACAGTAAACATTTCAGTTGGGATACCGAGCGCTCTATAGATAATCCCTGAATAAAAATCTACATTTGGATATAATTTTCTATCTACAAAATATTGATCTTCCAAAGCTTCTTTTTCAAGACCCTTGGCAATATCCAAGATTGGATCTTCAATTCCCAGGTCGCCTAAGACTTCATCAGCAGACTTTTTAATAATTCTGGCTCTTGGATCGAAATTTTTGTAAACTCTATGACCGAAGCCCATCAATCGGAACGGATCTTCTTTGTCTTTAGCTTTGGCCATATATTTTTTAGTATCGCCACCATCAGTTTTAATACCCTCTAACATTTCTATCACTGCCTGATTAGCTCCGCCATGTAATGGACCCCAAAGTGCTGATACACCAGCAGAGATTGACACAAACAATCCAGCATGTGAAGACCCAACTATCCTAACAGTTGATGTCGAGCAGTTTTGCTCGTGATCAGCATGGAGAATCAACAATTTATTTAGTGCTGAAGAAACTATAGAATTTATTTTATAGTCTTCATTGGCTTTTTTAAACATCATTTTTAAGATATTCTCTACATATCCTAATGTGCTATCGCCATAATCTAACGGCTGACCTGTTCTCTTACGAAGTGCCCAGGCACATAGCACAGGAAATTTAGCCAATAGTTTTACTATAGATTGGTACATCGCTTCTTCAGAACCCACATTCACTGATGTAGGATTAAAAGCTATCAATGCACTGGTTAGTGATGATACAACTCCCATTGGATGTGCAGAGCGTGGAAATCCATCAAGAATTTTCTTCATTTCTTCATCCACCTGAGATTCGTTTTTGATATCCTGATGAAATTTATCCAATGTTTGTTTGTTGGGTAATTCACCAAATATTAGGAGATAAGCGACCTCTAAAAAACTTGCATTTTCGGCTAATTCTTCAATTGAATATCCTCTGTAGCGCAGAATACCTTGTTCTCCATCAAGAAACGTGATACCACTTTCACAAGATCCCGTGTTCTTAAAACCAGGATCAATAGTGATAAGACCTCCAGAAGAGTTTCTTAATTTAGAAATGTCAATGGCGTGTTCGTTTTCTGTTCCTACAACAACAGGTAGTTCATATTGTTTACCGTCAAATTCAATTTTAGCAGTCATCTATATCGATTTAGTTTTTAATATTAATTAATTCAAAAATAATGAAAGTATTGTTAATTACGGGTTAATTTGAAGCTATAAAAAAACCATTCAGCTTAACTAATAGTTAAAATTAAACTGAATGGTAACTTTTAAATCTGATTTATATCAGGATTAGGAAAAGTCTACTTTAAATGCATCGACTCCCGGGAAATATGCTGTCTGCCCTAGTTCTTCTTCAATGCGCAATAATTGGTTATATTTCGCCATTCTATCACTACGTGAAGCAGAACCTGTTTTGATCTGACCAGTGTTTAAAGCTACAGCTAAGTCTGCAATGGTATTGTCTTCAGTTTCTCCTGAACGGTGAGACATTACAGCGGTATATCCCGCATTTTTTGCCATATTAACGGCTGAAATTGTTTCAGTTAGTGTCCCAATCTGATTGACTTTGATCAAAATAGAGTTGGCAATACCTTCCTTGATTCCTTTATATAATCTATCAACATTTGTTACAAACAAATCATCACCTACAAGTTGCACACGGTCTCCAATTTTCTCTGTCAGGATTTTAAAGCCATCCCAATCATTTTCGTCCATTCCATCTTCAATAGAAATAATAGGATAATTTTCTGAAAGTTCTGCAAGATATTCTGCTTGTTCTTCAGAAGTTCTTACAACACCTGAATCCCCTTCAAACTTTTTGTAGTTGTACTTTCCATCCTCAAAAAACTCTGCTGCTGCGCAGTCTAAGGCAATCATAATTTCATCACCAAATTTATATCCTGCATTTTCTACCGCTTGCTTGATAGAGTCAAGAGCATCTTCTGTACCATCTAATTCGGGAGCAAAACCACCTTCATCTCCTACCGCTGTAGAAAGCCCTCTATTTTTAAGTACTTTCTTTAAGTGATGGAAAATTTCAGATCCCATTTGCATGGCATGGGTAAAATTATGGGCTTTTACAGGCATGATCATGAACTCCTGAAAGGCGATCGGTGCATCTGAATGTGATCCACCATTGATGATATTCATCATTGGCACTGGAAGAGTATTTGCAGAAACACCACCAACGTATCTGTAAAGGGGTAATTGCAATTCGTTCGCCGCCGCTTTGGCTACAGCTATAGAAACTCCAAGAATGGCATTAGCGCCTAGTTTTGCTTTATTTGGCGTTCCGTCTAATTCGATAAGATAATTGTCTATTTCTGTTTGTTCAAATACTGAAAACCCTAAAAGCTTATCAGCTATTAAGTTGTTGACATTATCTACAGCTTTAGAAACGCCCTTACCCATATAGGAAGCATCACCATCTCTTAACTCTACAGCCTCGTGTTCTCCAGTAGATGCACCAGAAGGTACGGCAAATCTTCCGATTGTGCCTGTTTCTGTCGTTACATCAACTTCCAAAGCTGGATTTCCTCTAGAATCAAAAATTTGTCTTGCATGAATGTCTAAAATTGTGCTCATTTTGTAAAATTTTATGCAATTTACGAAATATGTTTTATGTTTTCATTAATTAAAAATCAATATTTTAGGATAAAAAGCGATATCGTTTTAGTAAATTCATAATTTGATTGAACACTTTTTGTAATGTTGTTAATGTATTGCCTTTTTAATAATTCAATATTATTATTTATATAACTATGCAAAAACTTTAAAATAAAAACTATGAAAAATTTAATGACAAACATGATTGTAGCATTTGCTCTAGTGATTTCAGCAAATGTTAATGCTCAATCTTCAAAAACAATAGTTGAAAATGCAGCAAGTATAGATGACTTTTCTACTTTAGTTACTGCTGTAAAAGCAGCGGAGTTAGCAGATGTACTATCGTCTGAAGGACCATTTACAGTATTTGCACCAGTAAATGCAGCATTTGAAAGACTTCCAAAAGGCACAGTAGAAACTTTACTCAAGCCAGAAAGCAAGGAAACTTTACAAGCCGTACTGACTTACCATGTAGTAAAAGGAAATTTAATGGCTAAAGATGTTTTAGCTGCCATTGAAAAAAATGGAGGAAAAGTAGCCGTAACAACTGTACAAGGCGGTAAGCTTACTGCAACACTTAAGGATGGTGGTGTTGTGCTAATGGACAACAAAGGAAATACTGCTAAAGTTGTAAAAACTGATGTAAAAAGTTCTAATGGTGTAATCCATGTTATCGACACTGTTGTAATGCCGTAAGTAACAATAACTGAATAAAATTAAAAGACAGCTTTAAGGCTGTCTTTTTTTTTATGCATACATGTTGTAAAAATCGTCAAAAAGATAATTGGCGTCATTTGGACCTGGACCAGCTTCTGGATGGTATTGTACGGAAAAACAATTTTTTTCTTTCAATTTTATTCCGGCAAGGGTCTTATCGTTTAAGTGTAAATGAGTGATCTCTATAGCTTCATTCTTCTCTGCCTCTTCTTTTACTACTGAGAAACCATGATTTTGGGAGGTTATTTCAGATTTGCCTGTCACAAGATTAATAACAGGATGATTTATACCTCGATGACCGTGATGCATTTTAAATGTTGGGATATATTGAGATAAAGCAATAATTTGATGTCCCAAACAAATACCAAACGTTGGGATATTTCTGTCTATAGCTTTTTTAGCTAATTTAATTGCTGATTCTAAAGGCTCAGGATCACCAGGACCGTTTGAGAGAAATATAGCATCAGGCTCAAATGACATTAAATCTTCAAGTGAAGAATCATAAGGAAAAACTTTTAAGTAAGTATTTCTGGATGAAATATGTTTTAATATATTAGTTTTTACCCCGAGATCTAATACTGAAACTTTGTATTTAGAGTTTTCGTTCCCAAAGAAATAAGGCTCTTTAGTGGATACCTTTGAGGCTAATTCTAATCCATCCATTTTTGGGTAAGAATTAAGCTCTTTTTTAAGATCATCAACATCATTTATTCTAGTTGAAATCACCGCATTCATGGCGCCGTGTTTTCTAATGTGTCTCACCAAGGCTCGGGTATCTAAGTCGGATATTGCAAATAAGTTTACATCGTTAAGAAATTCCTCAAGAGATTTATCTGATGAGACTCTGGATGGATTATAACTGAAATTTTTGCAAATTAATCCAGCGATTTTTGGTGAATCTGACTGGCTTTCATCGCCATGAGTACCATAATTACCAATATGGGCATTAGTGGTTACCATCAGTTGTCCATAATAGGATGGATCAGTAAATATTTCCTGATATCCAGTCATACCAGTATTAAAACAAATCTCTCCAAAGGCTGTATCTTGATTATCTGATACAGATTTCCCTTTAAAGATGGTTCCATCTTCTAATAACAGGATTGCATCTCTCTTTTTATTGTAGTGCATAAATTAAGGTATAAAAAAAGGGATAAATATAATATTTACCCCTTAGATTTATTATTAAATAGTGTACTTAAAACTATTGCTTGTTTTCATCATCAGATTTTGGATCTTCTGTCCTAGCTTCAGTTGATTTAGTTTCATCCTTTGGCTCTTCAACCTTAGGTTTTTCTTCAGCTTCTACAGTTTCTTTCTTCTGTTCAGTATCAGTTGTTGTTTTCTTACCAGCTCTTCTTGTTGATTTTTTCTTTTTCTTTCCTTTAGGATTATAAAGTTCATTAAAATCTACAAGTTCTATCATAGCCATGTCAGCTGCATCACCTAAACGATGACCTAACTTGATTATTCTGGTATAACCTCCTGGTCTTGAAGCAACCTTAGGGGCAACCTCTCTAAACAATTCTGATACTGCATACTTATCTCTCAGCGTAGAAAATACTTGTCTTCTGTTGTGAGTCGTATCTTCCTTAGATTTAGTAATTAAAGGTTCAACAAACGTTCTTAAAGCTTTTGCTTTTGCAGTAGTTGTATTAATTCTTTTATGCTCAATTAAAGAACAAGCCATATTAGCTAACATAGATTTTCTATGAGCAGACTTGCGACCTAAATGATTTATTTTCTTTCCGTGTCTCATTTTAATGTGTTTTTAAGATCTTAATTAGTCTTTATCAAGATTGTATCTTGACAAGTCCATTCCAAAATCAAGGCCTTTATTACTTACTAATTCTTCAAGTTCGGTTAAAGACTTTTTACCAAAATTTCTGAATTTCATAAGGTCGTTCTTGTTGTAAGAAACAAGATCTCCTAATGTTTCTACTTCAGCTGCTTTTAAACAGTTTAATGCTCTTACCGATAGATCTAAATCTGATAACTTAGATTTTAAAAGTTGTCTCATGTGAAGCGCCTCTTCATCATAAGTCTCAGTTTGAGCCATTTCTTCAGTTTCAAGCGTAATTCTCTCATCGGAGAATAACATGAAATGGTGTATTAGAGTCTTGGCAGCTTCTGTTAAAGCATCCTTAGGATGAATAGAACCGTCAGTAACGATTTCAAAAACTAATTTTTCGTAATCTGTTTTTTGTTCTACACGATAATTTTCAATACTATACTTAACATTCTTAATTGGCGTATAGATTGAATCTGTAAAAATAGTTCCTAAAGAAACATCCTCTTTTTTATTTTCTTCAGCAGTCACATATCCACGACCTTTTTCTATTGTAATTTGCATATTGATGGAAACACTTTTGTCCATATTACAAATCACAAAGTCCGGATTTAAAATTTGAAATCCAGAAAGGTGCTTTTGAAAATCTCCAGCTGTCATTTGTGTTTGGTTTGAAACACTAATAACTGCTGATTCAATATCAGTTCCTTCTATTTGTTGTTTAAACCTTACTTGTTTAAGATTAAGAATAATTTCCGTAACATCCTCTACAACTCCAGGAATCGTAGAAAACTCATGCTCTACACCTTCAATCTTTACAGAAGTTATAGCAAAACCTTCTAAAGAAGATAATAAAACTCTTCTCAAAGCATTTCCTACTGTTAAACCATACCCTGGTTCCAGAGGTCTGAATTCGAAGATACCTTCAAACTCAGAAGAGTCTATCATAATTACTTTATCGGGCTTTTGAAAATTGAATAATGCCATAGTGTATAGGTATCTAATTATTATTTAGAATATAATTCAACAATAAATTGTTCGTTAATATTTTCTGGAATTTGTGTTCTTTGTGGTACGCTTACAAAAGTGCCTTCTTTTTTATCAGAATTCCAACTTAGCCATTCGTAAACTGCTGAAGAGTTTGAAAGTGATTCTTCAATAACGCTTAAGGATTTAGATTTCTCTCTAACTCCTATAATATCATTAATTTTTAGTTGATAAGAAGGTATATTTACAATCTCACCATTTACAGTAATGTGTTTGTGAGATACTAATTGTCTCGCGCCTCGTCTTGAGGGAGAAAGTCCCAATCTGAAAACAACGTTGTCTAAACGCTTTTCACACATTTGAAGTAACACCTCACCTGTTATACCTTTGGCTCTAGTCGCCTTCTCGAACATGTTTCTAAATTGACGCTCCAATATACCATACGTATATTTAGCTTTTTGCTTTTCCATTAGCTGGATTGCGTATTCAGATTTTTTACCACGTCTTCTGTTATTGCCGTGTTGGCCAGGTGGATATTTTTTCTTTTCGAAAGATTTGTCATCTCCGAAAATTGGCTCGCCAAATTTACGAGCAATTTTAGTTTTTGGACCGGTATATCTTGCCATAAAAAATATATTAAAGGTTATGAATTAAGGTCTTTCCTTCGATAACCAAGTTAAAATTATAATTAAACTCGCCTTCTTTTAGGAGGACGACATCCATTGTGTGGAATTGGAGTTACATCGATGATTTCAGTAACTTCAATTCCAGCGTTGTGAATAGAACGGATTGCAGATTCTCTACCGTTTCCTGGTCCTTTCACAAACACTTTTACTTTTCTCAAGCCAGCTTCATGAGCAACTTTACTTGCGTCTTCAGCAGCCAATTGAGCAGCGTAAGGTGTATTTTTCTTACTTCCTCTAAAGCCCATTTTACCAGCTGACGACCATGAAATTACTTCACCATTATTATTAGTAAGTGAAATGATGATGTTATTGAAAGAAGCGAATATATGAGCTTCTCCAAAAGCATCAGTTTTGACTTTACGCTTTTTTGTAGTGGTTTTAGCCATGATTATTTAGTTACTTTTTTCTTGTTAGCTACAGTTTTTCTTCTACCTTTTCTGGTACGTGAGTTGTTCTTAGTTCTTTGACCTCTCAACGGTAAACCAGTTCTATGTCTAATACCTCTGTAACAACCTATATCCATAAGTCTTTTGATATTCATAGATGTTTGTGATCTAAGCTCACCTTCTATGGTAAACTGAGAAACTGCATTTCTTACACCTGCAATATCTTTATCATCCCAATCAGATACTTTCTTGTTAATATCAACTTTAGCTTCCTCAAGAATTCTTTTTGCTCTTGATCTACCTATACCAAAGATATAAGTAAGGGAAATTAAACCTCTTTTGTGTTTTGGGATATCTACACCTGCTATTCTTGCCATAATTAACCTTGTCTTTGTTTAAACTTAGGATTCTTTTTGTTGATCACATAAAGGCGACCTTTACGTCTTACGATTTTGCAATCTGCACTTCTCTTTTTTATAGATGCTCTTACTTTCATAATTTTAGTATCTGTATGTTATACGTCCTTTTGTTAAATCGTAAGGACTCATTTCTAATTTTACTTTATCACCTGGTAAAAGCTTAATGTAATGCATTCTCATTTTACCAGATATATGAGCAGTTACAACATGCTCATTTTCCAACTCTACTCTAAACATTGCATTAGACAATGCCTCGATTATCGTTCCGTCTTGTTCTATTGAAGGTTGTTTGGCCATATTATGCTACTGCTTTTCTATTTTTTCCTGATTTCATTAATCCGTCATAATGTTTATTCAATAAATAAACATTAACCTGATCTATTGTGTCTATTGCAACACCAACCATAATTAACAATGATGTACCACCAAAAAATAGTGCCCATCCTGCTTGTACTCCGAGTAGTGTAACAACAAAAGCTGGAAATACTGCAAGAATTGCTAAAAATATTGATCCGGGTAATGTAATTTGAGACATAATTCTATCTAAATATTCAGCTGTCTCGGTGCCAGGTCTTATTCCTGGAATAAAACCACCACTCCTTTTGAGATCATCTGCCATCTTGTTGGTAGGTACTGTGATTGCAGTATAAAAGTAGGTGAATATTATAATTAAAACACCAAATACAACATTGTACCATAAACCAAACATGTCGTTAAATTCTGCAGCAAAGCCTTTTGCGGCAGCAGAATCAAATAATCCTGCAACGGTTGCAGGCACAAACATGATAGCTTGAGCAAAAATGATAGGCATTACACCAGATGCGTTTAGCTTGAGAGGTATGAATTGTCTTGCACCTCCAAAAATGCTTTTCTCATATTTACCAGAGGCATTCTTTCTAGCATATTGAACAGGTATTTGTCTTACAGCTTTAACCAAATAAACAGACGCTAAAATTATCACGAACCAAATCACTAGTTCTATTAAAATTAATATTAAGCCACCAGATCCGTCTGCACCCATTCTTGAAGAAAGTTCTTGCGCGAATGATTGTGGTAAGGTAGCTATGATACCTACCATAATAAGTAGCGAAATACCATTACCTACACCTTTATCAGTAATCTTTTCTCCAAGCCACATTGCAAAGATACAGCCTGAGGTAAGGATAATTACCGCTGAGGCAACAAAAATTGTATCACTCTGTACTAAAAAAGCATCACCAGGGAGAATTCTATATAAGTTATAAATGTAACCGGGGCCCTGTACTAATGTTATACCAATGGTTAACCATCTCGTAATTTGAGTAATTTTCTTAGTTCCGCTTTCACCTTCTTTTTGCAATTTTTGAAGATAAGGAATAGCAATTGTCATTAATTGTACAACAATAGATGCAGAAATATAAGGCATAATCCCTAATGCAAATACAGACGCATTTGAGAATGCACCACCTGTAAAGGCGTTTAATAGTCCTAAAATACCATCTTCTGTTTGAGAGCCTAAATTTGCTAATTGAGAGGCATCTATACCTGGCAATACAACTTGTGCACCAAATCTATATACAACCAGCAAGCCCAAGGTCAGGATAATCCTGTTCTTGAGCTCTTCTATTTTCCAAATATTCTTTATCGTTTCAATAAATTGCATTGAATAAATATTATATAGTTACCGCTTCACCTCCAGCCTTTTCAATAGCTTCTCTAGCTGTTTTTGAAAATTTATGAGCTTTTACTGTCAGTTTAGATTTTATTTCTCCACCTCCAAGTACTTTAACTAAATCCTTCTTTTTAACAACACCAAGGTTAACAAGGGCGTCAAAATCTACCGAATCAGTTATCTTTTTGTCATCTATCAAGGATTGTAAGTCAGAAATGTTAACAGGCTTATATTCAACTCTATTCATATTGTTGAATCCAAACTTAGGCACACGTCTTTGAAGTGGCATCTGACCTCCTTCGAAACCAATTTTCTTTGAATAACCTGATCTGGATTTGGCCCCTTTGTGTCCTCTACCGGCTGTGTCACCAGTTCCAGAACCTTCACCACGACCAAGTCTCTTGGTTTTTCCTTTTACTGAACCTTCATTTGGTTTTAATGTATGTAATTTCATAATGATAGTCTTATTTGATCTTTTCTACACTAACCAAGTGACTTACTTTATCAATCATACCAAGTATGTTTGGCGTATCTTGATGTTCAACACTCTGGCCTATTCTTTTTAATCCTAGAGCTTCAAGAGTTAACTTTTGCTGTTTAGTTCTCTTTATGGCACTCTTAGTTTTTGTTACTAATATTTTTGACATTTCAAAAGCTATTATCCGTTATATACTTTATCTATAGAAATTCCTCTTTGCTTTGCAACCATCTCTACGTTCCTTAATTGAAGAAGTGCATCAAAAGTAGCCTTTACAACGTTATGAGGGTTTGTAGAACCTTGGTTTTTAGAAAGTACATCATGTACTCCTACAGATTCTAAAACTACTCTAGTAGGACCACCGGCTATCACACCAGTACCTTCTGAGGCTGGGAAAAGAGAAACCTTAGCACCTGCATATTTTCCTTTTTGCTCATGGGGTAATGTTCCTTTATTTAGAGGAATTCTAATAAGATTCTTCTTAGCATCCTCTACAGCCTTGGCTATAGCGTCTGCAACCTCTTTAGATTTTCCTAAACCATGTCCTACAACACCGTTTTCATCACCTACAACAACTATGGCAGAAAAACCGAAGGCTCGTCCACCTTTTGTTACTTTAGTTACTCTTTGTACGCCAACTAGTCTATCTTTAAGGTCTAAACCTCCTGGCTTTACAAACTCTACATTTTTATAATTTTGATACATATCTTATTAAAATTTTAAACCGCCTTCTCTAGCGCCTTCTGCTAATGATTTTACACGACCATGATATAAATATCC
>Ga0207419_1000903_pt1 | contig 24426 bp, 15 predicted proteins | sample ElkSloMetagenome_4_FD_184723 | JGI IMG/M metagenome (GOLD analysis project Ga0207419, IMG submission 184723) | Hot spring microbial communities from Elkhorn Slough, Monterey Bay, USA - MD2A (version 2) | ecosystem: Environmental > Aquatic > Marine > Intertidal zone > Estuary: Microbial mat ... | reverse complement strand
AAGCTGCTTAGCCTCTAGTTCTTTTGTTTTTATCTCATACTGCTTTTCCGATTTGCTAAGCACTTCTTTTTTTTCTGAAAGCTCTTTGTTGGACTTTTTAACTGCATCCTGCTCTTTTTTTATAGCTATTTTCGATTCGGCAAGTATTTTTTCTTGGGCTTTAATTTCTGCGTTTTGCTTTATCAAATCTTGCGCTTGCTTAGACAGTGCCTTCTCCTTTTCTACAATTTTTTTTCGCTCGGTTTCAAGGTGTTTTTTCTCCACTTCTGTCTCATTCAACAGCTTTGCCAGTTTGCCTTCTTTTGTCTCTAGCATTTGCTCTTTGCTTTGTAATAGCTTCGACTTTTCTGCCAATTCTGTTTCAAATGATGTTAGCGATCCGGCTTTTTCTTCTAGTGCTTTTTCTATGCCTTTCTGCGCCTCTCTTTTCTCTCGCTCAATATTTTTTTGCTCCTCAAGATTACTCAGTGCTTTTTCAAATTGCTTTTTTTCGTTCTCAAAATCAGCTTTTTGCTTTTCAAAAGATTGATTTTGATCTTGTATAAGTAAAGCTTTTTCGGCAAGTTTTGCTATATCCTGCTCAACCGCGCTTTTTTCTTCGTACCAGCTTAATTTTTCATTTTCTATGGCTTGGTATGCTTCAGTAATCTTGCTTTTTTCGGTCTCGATTTCATTTTCCGCTTCTTGTTTTTCTTGAGAAAAAGCCTCTTTTTCATTTAAAAAAGCTTGTTTTTGTTGCTCAAAAGATTCGAAAAGTAGTTTCCTTTCCTTAATGATTTTTTCCTTTTCTACAACAATTTCTTTTTGTTGTGCTTTTATTGTTTGCTTTTCTCGAATAGCTTTCTCCGCAAACTTTTGTATCTCTTTTTCTGCCTCTTCTCTTTCTTTCGTAAAGGCTTGCTTTTCGGTAAGGAGACTTTCCTCTTTTTCAGAGAGGGTCTGTGCTTTTTCGTTCAGGTTGCCCTGTCTGTTTTCAAGTTGTTCTTCCAAATTAGCGAGCTCTGCTCTTTTTTCTTCAAGCTGCTTTGTTGAAATTACCATTTCTTCCTTGGCTTCTTTTGCCTCATTTTCTTCAATTTCAACTTGCTCGCGTCTTTTTTGCAGTTCTTCTAAAATACTTTGCTTTTCGCTTTCTAAGCGTGCATAGGTTTCGCGTACTTTCTCAGAAAAAGCCTCTCTTTTCTTTTCATCTTCTTTTTGCTCTTCAATAAACTGACTTTTCGCAATCTCTAGTTGTTGTTTTTCTTGTTGTATAATGTTATGTTCATCCCATTTTAGGTTCTTTTTAAGCAGTGTCTGTGCTCTATGAGCATATTTTCCGCGTGAGAAACTATCTAAGTAAAACATGTAGGCTGAGGGTACATCCCACCTCAATATCTTTTGCCAAAGCTTGTCTTCTAGGGCATTATAGGTTTCTTTTTTTATTTCAGCTTTTATTGCTTCTACGTCTACCTCGCTTTCTTCTTGAGGTTTGTATTGAAAGCTCTGACGTTGATCATTAGCAGTTAAGGCCCTTTCTCTTAGCCTATTGGTTTCGGTTTTGGTCTCTTGTGCTGCGATGGTAACCATGGCAAATTCATTGTTATCGGTCATTTTTTGGGATTTCACTACTAGGCCTTCTTCTTTATCCATAGTTTTTGTACCAGATGCAATGTTTGTAAGTACATCGTTAACTTTAACTTTCTTAAAGACAGGCAGAGTATACTCGCTTTTATGCTGCAAATGCGCTATAGCATGCTCAAACCAGTCTTCGGTTTTTGCGGTAGATTCTTTATTTAAAACAGGGTCAATGGAGTTGGCTAGGGCCTCGGTAAGCCGTACAGTGCGGTAATTCTCAAAAAAAGAAGCTGCTGTATTTTGGGGAGCGCTCAACAAAAAATTAGTGTATGGAAAAGTCTCAAACAACTTTTCGAAAATCTTCTCTACTTCTAAGCTTTCACACAATTGGGCTTGTTCGTCAAAATAAAGCGTATCTAATACAAGATACGGTTTTGAATGTTCGCTGACTTTGGCCAAAATATCTGAGATAGAAACACCTCCATTAAAACCAGGCGAACCTGAATTGTAGCAAGGTAGATGTATCGTGCCACCTTTTACCAAAACAGCACCTGTTATATAAAATATACAAGTGTTTTTCGTATCAACTTCAGAGATGTTTGCACTCACAGATTCATGTTCAAAAGGCGCCGATAGCCAGTGAGTTTGGCCTTGTAGACCTTGTACTGTTTGCTTTAGGCGCTCAATGCTTTTGTGAATGCTTTTTACTCTATAGGTACCTTTTGCAGCGGGTAATTGATCTGATGAAAACAGAAAAAATGAGTCCCAAGGCATTGGTGAAATATTCTGCATGTTAAAAAAGTCTGGCTAACGATGTTGCTTTTATGCAAGCTGATAGTTAAAAAAGTTGATTATGCAGAAGGATATTATTAGGTTATTTTGGCTATTTGCTAACGAAGCATTATTGAGAAACTTATGTGGTACCGTATGATTGTGAATAAGATTATACCGATTCACAATTATTAGCGAAAAATTTCGTGTTGAGGTTTACGAAAAAAGAATTTTGGAAAAAGCAAGTGTTGCATGGAGATACCTATTCTCACAGATTTGACATTGATTCTTGGCATTGCGGTTTTGGTAATACTCCTCCTACACCGTTTAAAGCTACCTACCGTAATAGGTTTTTTAATCAGTGGCATCATTTGCGGTCCTTATACGCTACACCTCATCAGTTCTGAGGCCGAGGTAGAGATGCTTTCAGAGATAGGAATCGTTCTTTTACTTTTTACGATTGGTCTAGAATTTTCCATTTCGGGGCTAATGCGTATCAGAAGAGCGATTTTTATTGGTGGCTTACTGCAGCTTGTACTGACCATAGCCGTTTTTACTGCCCTAGCCTACTACATTAGCTATGATTATCTTCCTATAGCACTTTTCATCGGATTTGTTTTTAGCCTCAGTAGTTCTGCTATTGTACTAAAGTTGTTGCAGAGCAACGGGGATATTAAAAAAGAGCATGGTAAAGTGATTTTGGCGATTTTGATATGCCAAGATGTGGCGGTCGTGCCTATGATGCTTACCTTTCCCTTGCTAACAGGTGCCTCTGAAAATATGGTAACCGATATTTTGGTGTTAACGGCCAAGGTGGCTGGTGTTTTTATTTTCATACTGGTGAGCATGAAATACATCATACCTAAGTTGCTGTATCAAATAGCCAAGACCAAAAGCAAAGATTTATTTATCGTAGGCATTATGGTACTCTGTTTTGCCATTGCCTGGATTACCTCAAAAGCAGGGCTTTCTTTAGCATTAGGCGCTTTTTTGGCTGGTCTAATGATTTCAGAGTCAAAATATGGTTATGAGGCGGTGGGCATCATACTTCCTTTTAAAGAGATATTTACCAGTATCTTTTTTGTTTCTATCGGAATGATGATGGACTTGAATTTCTTGATCCAAAACTTAGGGTATGTGCTGTTATTTACTTTTGTAACCATGTTTGCTAAAGCGCTTATTGGTGCCATTGCAGCGGCAGCATTAAGGAAATCTTTTAAGACCATTATACTCACTGCTATTAATATTTGCCAAATCGGTGAGTTTTCTTTCGTGCTCATGAATTCGGGCTCAGAGTATGGACTTCTACCAATAGAGATTCATCAATATTTATTGGCAGTGGCTATTTTAACCATGGCCATTACGCCCTTACTAATGACTTTTGATGAAAAAATTTGCAAGTTTATTATCAAGATCATTCCTGTAAGCAAGAAAACTAAGGCAAAATGGATGGGAAATCCTGAAATAAATGCGGCGTACAATGTAGAAGAATTAGAGAACCACATAGTGATCATAGGTTATGGTTTGGCCGGACAAAGTTTGGCGCATTGTGCCTTAGCTTCGCAAATACCTTATGTAATTATAGAGCTTAACGCCAAAACTGTGGAAGAGGCCGCTAAAGCGGGTATCCCTATAATTTACGGAGATGCTTGTAATGAAGAGGTACTACATCATGCAAATATTGGCAAGGCAAAAGTGGCGGTAATTACTACAATAGCTACCACTAAAGCAGCGGAGATTACGTATCACTTGCGCAGGTTTAATGAAAAACTTTCTATAATAGCGAGGACCAAGCAGCTCGGAGAAATGGAAAATCTGAGGAGGCATGGAGCAGATGCTATCATAGTGGACGAATTGGAATCTAAATTAGAGGCCATTATGATGGTGATGTCTATCTATGATGTTCCTGAAGAACATATTAGAGAGTATACTTCAGCAGTAAAAGAACTGATACTTTAAAGTATTTTCCAAAACCTTTACTTATTAGGCTAAATTTTTTCTAAAAAAAAAGAAAGGGTCAGCTATATTTGTACAAGTTCTTAACAATTTCCTTTATCAAGGTATTATTTTTCTGCAACACTTTTAACAAAATGTGAAATGCACGCAAGGTTCATTCGCAAATGGCGGAACAAGTGTTAACTTTGTAAAATTTTACATCTCTTCATGCCAAGGTCGCTAGACCGAAAACTACCATGCAGAAAAAACAAGAAGACAATAAAAAAAGCAAACTGAACAAAGCTTCACTTAGTAAGTTACTAGGCATTTACAGGTTTATGACGCCCTACAAAACTTGGTTTATCCTGGGGCTAATAAGCTTGGTTTTTTCTAGTACTGTGTTATTGGGTTTCCCATATTTCACAGGCAAACTGATCGATACTTCATTAGGTGAGAGCAGCTGGTTTTTAGATGGAATTAACGATATAGCTCTAGGTTTGGTCGTTATTTTAATTGTACAGAGCCTTTTTTCTTTTTTGAGGATTTACTTTTTTGCTCAAGTTAGCGAGCGCTCCATGGCAGATATTAGACAAGGTTTGTACGAAACCTACATGACACTGCCCCAAAGTTTTTACGATTCGAGGCGCACAGGAGAACTTTTAAGCCGCATTACCTCAGATGTTTCTTTGCTGCAAGATACTTTTACAGTTACCTTGTCAGAGTTTATTAGGCAAACGAGTGTGCTGATCATTGGCATCATAGTATTATTTGTGACCAATCCGGAACTTACGCTGTTTATGCTCGCGACCATACCCGTTTTGGTAATTAGTGGTTTTTTATTCGGTAGATTTATACGCAAACTCTCAAAACAAACGCAAGACGCTTTGGCAGACGCTAACATAGTAGTAGAAGAAACGCTGCAGGCGGTTAGTACGGTAAAAACCTTTACCAACGAGTTGTTCGAAATCTCTAGGTATGGAAAATCTTTAAAAGAAGTGGTTAGGTTGGCCATAAAGAATTCCATTTACAGAGGTGGTTTTGTTTCATTTATCATTTTTGCTCTTTTTGGAGGCATTGTAATGGTTTTATGGTATGGTGCCAACCTTGTTGAACAAGGTGAAATTACCATAGGTGAGCTTACGTCATTCATTATCTACACCATGTTTATTGGGGGCTCTATTGGTGGTTTGGGCAACATTTACGGATCCCTACAAAAAGCGGTAGGGGCTTCAGACAGAGTATTAGAAATTTTGAATGAAGATACGGAGCAGGTAATAGTTAAAGACGATTACAAAGAGGCCAAAACTAAAATTAAGGGTGGCATAGAGTTTAGGAATGTCAAGTTTGCTTATCCGAGCAGAAAGGATATTGAAGTTTTGAAGGGTATAGATTTGGAAATAGCACCCGGAGAGAAAATAGCTTTGGTAGGGCAAAGTGGGGCAGGTAAGTCTACCATTACACAATTGCTTCTTAGGCTGTATCACGATTTTGAAGGATATCTCGGCATAGATGGAAAGTCTATTACCCAATACCCTTTGCAAGTTTATAGAAAAAACATCGGCATAGTGCCACAAGATATTGTGCTATTTGGAGGTACCATAAGAGAAAATATTGCCTACGGTAAAGTAAATGCTACCGAACAAGAAATAAGAGAAGCTGCCCGAAAGGCTTATGCCCTTGAGTTTATTGAAAGTTTTCCAGATGGTTTTAATACCTTGGTAGGTGAGCGTGGGTTAAAGCTTTCGGGAGGACAAAGGCAGCGTATTGCCATTGCTCGTGCCATACTAAAAGATCCGGCTATTTTGATATTGGACGAAGCCACGAGCTCCTTAGATGCAGAATCTGAGATTTTGGTACAACAAGCACTAGAGTCTTTAATGAATAACCGAACTACAATCGTAATTGCACACAGGCTGGCTACTATTAGAAAGGTAGATAAGATTTATGTAATAGACCAAGGTAAAATATCAGAGTCTGGTACACATACTGAGTTGTTGAGTATTGAAAATGGTATTTACAACAACTTAGTGAAATTACAATTCGATTTATCTAGTCAATAATCAAAATCAAGAGCCAAGATTTTTTTTTATGATAACGTGAGATTTATACCTGCCGGTAAGGTCAGGGCCGCCGGTTTCTAATTCAATATCACCAGATCCAATAAATTCATAATGCTTTTTTCTCCAGCCACCTTCTTTTTTTTCCATAAATAATATCAACTCAACAGCTTCTCCTTTTGGGGTGAATACTTCTCCTCTTTCAAAATATGCACCGCCCCCGTTTTCTTTACTAAGCTTTTTTCTTTTAGTTACACGAAATTTTGGTGTGGTACCTCGCGAATTGTGAAGGATAGGTACTTGAGCAAGATTAATGTCGTGCTGATCGCCATTTCCACTATAAAATGCTACGGCCATGTAGTTGCCTGTAAATTCGCATGAGGATAAGTTACTCTCTATAATACCTGTTTTTTCTAGTCTGTAAACTTTCTTTAACCAATGAGAATCATATTTTTGAGCGAAAAACCAAACCTCTATTTTCTCATCTTTGATTTTACTACTTACAAAAAGCTTTTCGAAGGAGGCACCTTTACCTTCGCAATTGTTAGGTTTGCTCCTAACAACTTTTACGCTTGGCTTTAATTCATCGCTGCTAGTATTACTAGCTAAAAAGAAGGAAAGTATGGTGAGGTAGAATAGTAAATTTTTTGTCATGTGTGTTAAGCTAATGATATAGTAGACTTAAGTATATTGTACTTTTAACCAAAAAACATACTTAAGCCTATACTCATTTCTTAACGAATGCTACTACCATTATTGATTTTTTTACCGGGCTTTATAAAAGAGAGCGAGCCATCGCGGTCTTCAGCCATTAGAATCATTCCTTGAGATTCTATGCCCTTTATTTTTCTAGGTTTGAGGTTTACTAGTACACAAACTTGCATACCCAATATTTCATCTGGAGAAAAGTATTCAGCAATACCGCTTACTATGGTCCTTGTATCTATACCTGTATCGATTTTGAGCTTTAGCAACTTCTTGGTTTTTGGCACCTTTTCGGCGTGTAGGATGGTGCCAATACGCATATCTATTTCAGTAAAGTCCTCAAAATCTATAGTATCTTTTTCAGGTTCTGCAGGTAAAGAAGATAACTTAGCTTTTTCAAGTTTCTTTACTTGTTGCTCTACTACATCGTCTTCAACTTTTTTAAACAGCAACTCTGTTCTACCTAATTTGTCATAAGGATAGAGAATGTCCATTTTACCGGCTTGGTCCCACTTGGAATCTCTAAGACCGAGCATAAATTGGATTTTCTCAGCAGTTCTCGGTAGAAAAGGCTGTAGCACAATGCCCAAGTTGGCTGTAATCTGCAAACAGATATTGAGAATGGTCTTTACAATTTCTGGATCTTGCGGAAATAATTTCCAAGGTTCGGTATCTGCCAAGTATTTATTACCAAGTCGAGCCAGTTTCATGGCTTCGGCGAGTGCCTCCCTAAATTTATATTGCATAATGAGGCTTTCGACTTTTTGCGGGATTTCTGCCACTTGGGCAGCAACTTCCTCATCGTATTTCACCATTTCTCCTCTTACAGGCACTTCTCCGTTAAAATATTTATGGCTCAGTACCATGGTTCTATTAACAAAATTACCCAAAATAGCTACAAGCTCATTGTTGTTTTTGGCTTGAAAATCTTTCCAGGTAAACTCGCTGTCTTTATTTTCGGGAGATATGGTAGTGAGCACGTAACGGAGCACATCTTGCTTACCAGGAAATTCTTTAAGATATTCATGCAGCCAAACAGCCCAGTTTCTAGAGGTAGATAATTTATTGCCTTCCAGGTTTAAAAACTCATTGGCAGGTACATTATCCGGCAGCAAGAAGTCATGACCATAAGATTTAAGGATAATAGGAAATATGATACAGTGAAAAACAATGTTGTCCTTACCAATAAAATGGATAAGTTTTGTATCATCGTTTTGCCAGTAATCTTTCCAATTCTTATTGTTTTTTTCTGCCCATGCCTTTGTGGCAGAGATATAACCGATAGGAGCATCTAGCCAAACATACAATACCTTGCCCTCTGCATCTTCTAAGGGTACTTTTACTCCCCAATCTAAGTCTCGGGTCATGGCCCTTGGTTGTAGTCCACCTTCAATCCAAGATCTACATTGCCCGAGTACATGGTTTTTCCATTCTTCAGGGTTATGGTGTTTTTTGCCGTCTAATAGGCCATTTACAATCCAATCTTTTATCCAGGCTTCGTGCTTTTGCATGGGCAAGTACCAATGCTTTGTTTTTTTAAGTACAGGGATACTGCCCGTCAAAGTAGACTTTGGTTCAATCAAATCAGTCGGACTTAAGGAAGAACCGCAATTTTCGCACTGATCTCCGTAGGCGCTATCGTGTCCACATTTCGGGCAAGTGCCTACAATGTATCTATCTGCTAAAAATTGGCTAGCCTCTTCATCATAGTATTGTTCAGATTCATTGATCTCGAAGTACCCTTTATCGTTCAGTACGGTAAAAAAGTCTTGCGAGGTTTTGTGGTGAATAGGTTCTGAAGTGCGATGGTAAATATCAAAGCTGATTCCAAAATCCTTAAAGGTTGCTTTGTTTAGGGCATGGAATTTATCGATAACTCTCTTAGGGGAAACCCCTTCTTTTCTGGCCTTAATGGTTATTGCCGCGCCGTGCTCGTCACTTCCACAAACAAAAGCCACATCCTTACCTAGCATACGTAAAAATCTTGCGAAGGTATCTGCAGGTAAGTACGCCCCCGCAATATGGCCTATATGCAAAGGCCCATTGGCGTAGGGTAGCGCAGCGGTTATAGTGTATCTCTGTGTTTGTGTCGAGTTCATAAAAAAGTAGCGTCTAATTGCTATTAAATTTCCGCAAAATTACAAAAGATATTGGCAAGACTCCTGAAAAGCCATATAAAATACTGAGATTGAATAGTTTTTCATCAATGTATAACTAATTCAATCTCAAGCAAATCGCACTTATTTGAAGTACTTGAGCCTTCTGAGTTCTTTTTCGTCTAGATAACGCCATTTACCACGAGGTAAATCGATTTTTGTAAGGCCCGCAAATACGGTTCTATCGAGCTTTATTACTTCGTAATTGAAATGTTCGAACATGCGCCTTACGATTCGGTTTCTTCCGGAGTGTAGTTCTACGCCCAATCTTTTTCTATCTTCAGAAATGATATTGATACCATCAAGGTCAACAGGGCCATCTTCCAACTCAAATTCTTTGTTAACAATGGTATTAAAGTCTCTCTCGGTAATGGGTTTGTCGAGTTCTACATGATAAATTTTCTGGGTTTTCCCAGATGGATGAGATAGGATTTTGGCTAAATCCCCATCATTGGTAAGCATTATGAGACCTGTTGTATCTCTGTCTAATCTGCCAACGGGGAAAATCCTTTCTTCTGCGGCATGCTTTACCAATTCCATAACTGTTCTACGACCCTTAGGGTCTTCCATAGTAGTAATAAACCCTTTAGGCTTATTGAGTAAAACGTATACTGGCTTCTCTCTATTTAGTCGTTTTCCCTTGTGTATTACCTTATCTTCGGGCTTAACTTTAAAGCCCATTTCAGTGACGACCTTGCCGTTTACGGTAATTTCACCTGCGGCAATGAGCTTATCTGCATCACGACGAGAGCAAACACCCGAATTAGCAATGTACCTATTTAGCCTTATCAAGCCATCGTCTTCTTTTTTGCCTTGATTACTTTGTATTTTATCGCTGTATTGAGGAGGTGCAGGTTTATTTTGCCTTCTGTCCGTAAAAGGTCTCTTGCCTGGTCTCGTCTTTCTCTCAGTACGTTCTTTGTTATCTTTTCTTTGGTTTGGATTTCTCTTTCGCATAATATTCTAAAATTGATCGCAAGTTAATCATTTTCATTGGCCAATTGGTTGCATACAACTTTAATGGTGCACAAATGTTCTAATAAGCATAACACGCTTATTAGAAAAATGCTCCTTAATATATGATTATGCAAAATTTATCAAATAATTTTCTGGATGAGATGCGCCAAGTAAAGGATTCTTTGGCCGATGAGGCCATAGAAGCTTTATTTAAATCAAAAAGAAGCGAAAAGTTTAGAGAAATCTTAAAGAAAGATTGGAAAAATGGTGAAAGTGCCCCCCAAAGAATGCCTAAAAAATTGAATGAATTTTTAGAGGAATCGGCAAAATTACCTGAGTGGGCAGATGCTAAAACAATGCAACTTGGCCAAAACCTTTTCTCTGAATATGAGGGCGATATAATGGGGCTACTCGGTAGCCTTTCTTTGCCTTATTGCTATGCAGCGGCTGATGGTGCTAGGGTTTTGCAAATCTCTGAAAGGATAAGGAAAGATACGCAAAAACGATTGGCAGAAACAGGGCAGTTTGTTTTGGATGTACTTGAACCAAATGCATTTACTCCTGAAGGTAAGGGCATTAGGAGCATACAAAAAGTAAGGCTCATACATGCGGCTGTGAGATATCATATTAAAAAGCACGGACATTGGGATGCTAAATGGGGTATGCCTGTGAATCAAGAAGATATGGCGGGCACCAACTTAGCATTTTCTTTCATTGTTTTAAGAGGTTTGCGAAAAGTAGGTAGGGTAGTGCACCCAGAAAGCGCCATGGCTTATCAACATCTGTGGAATGTGATCGGTCATATGCTCGGCTTAAGAGAAGAAATGATACCACAGACTCTGAAACAAGCCTATCAGTTAACAGAGGCTATAGAAAAAAGGCATATGCGCAGTTCAGAAGCTGGTCAGGAACTGACCCAAGCACTCTTAAAAAGCTACGAAGAACAAATCCCTGTAAAATTGCCCAATGGTTACCTCAATGCTTATATGCGTTATTTATTGGGAGATAAAATTGCAGATATTTTGGCCTTGCCTCCTTCTAACTGGACAGACAATTTGGTAAAGTTGCAAAAGTTTAGCAATACCCTTGGGCAATACGTAAATATACTCTTGAATAAGCCTGCAGGTAGGGCTTTTGAAAATGAACAGTTAGAGGCCCAAAACCCAAAGTTGGTAATACCGGGTAGGTTAGGAGTCTGATTCTCATCACCAAATATTAAAGGGCTGCTTCTTTGTAGAGGCAGCCCTTCTTTATACCTGTTTCAAATTATACTTTTATTATAATTTGACCCGTAATCTCAATAAGAAATTAGTCCCTGCCTGTGGATAAAAATGGTCTTCCCTGACGATAAACTCTCCAAAAGCATAAGCATAAGTATAGCCGTTGGCTTCATATTCTTCATTTAGGATATTGTTTACCAAAAGATCAATCCCGATTTCCTTGGCAAAACTGGGTTCGAATACATAACTCAATCTAATATCATTAGTAAAGTAAGCAGGTAAAATTCTATCTTCATTGGCTGTATTGTCTAAATATTGTTGGCCTACGTATTTAGAGAGCAAAGCAATTTCGGCACCCTTAAAGGGCTGGTAGGCCAATTGACTTCCTGCAATAATATTTGGAGAAAAAGCGATATCTGTATCACCAAGATCATTGCTTATATAACTGAAATCTGCATAGTCAATAATTAATTCGGTAAAATTTCGGTTGATGTTTCTACTAAATGTGGCGTTGGCATTCCAATTTAGCTTATCAAATAAGTTAACTTGTGCCTGCAGCTCTATTCCCGTTCTGTAGCTAGAGGGTATGTTGGTTCTAATGGCCGCACCCACATCATTTACTGCACCTGTTGGCACCAATTGGTTTTTGTAGTCCATTAAATAATAGTTAACCGCCCAAGCAAAATTGGAAGAGTTTCTGGCAAAACCGACTTCTAGATTCCTCAAAGTTTCGTGTTTGGGTGTGGTACCAGGTATGGCATCTATGTAGTCGCTTCGGTTAGGTTCTTTGTTGGCAATGGCAAAAGAGGCATACAATTCATTATTGCCCCAATAATACGTCGCGCCAAATTTAGGATTAAAGAAAGTCAATCTATCCTCTACATCGATTGACCTCAAATCATTGTCGGTGCCTTGAGTGGTATAATTTACTTGTCTTATTTGTATGTCCCCAAATAAGAAAAGGCCTCTTACAGCTTGGTAGCTTGCTTTTGTGTAAAAATTGGCATCTGTTTTTACGGCATCACTAAAATAGTATCTTTGGTCGGTCTCGGCATTTCCTGGTAATGTACGTGCCCAGATCACTTCTCCAAAGTGGTCGCCTATGTACCTGTTCCAGCCGCCGCCTGCAATAAAGTCTAATTTTGCAGTGCCATCAATACTTGTTTTACTTCTGTAATTGATAGAGGCGATGCCACCGTAAAAATGGTTGTCCAACCAGCGCTGAACGATAATGTCACTATCAGTGACCGTATCATTGCCAATTACAGGATACTCTAATTGATAGTCGGCCAAATCATCTTCGTATTTGGCTTGCTCAAAATAGCCCTTGCCTCTGGTGTAGTGCAAAGCCGTATTTAAATTCCATTGACTATTGATTGTAGTGTTGTACAAAAACTGATAATGGTCTTGGCCGTAATTATCAATTTCATTGTCGTAAATGTAATAATTGTAGGTACGGCTGTCGCTGTTCAATAAATTGTCTGCTTGGGCTTGGGTGAGGCCATTATTGGCAATGTATTGCTGCATGCCTTCTACATCGCCATTGAGTCTTGCTTCGGGTACGCCCCACCATGCTTGTTGGGTAATTTCATTGCCAGAAAAGACATTTAATGTGAAATTACTCTTATCTGTTTTATAATTACCCGAAATGTAATAAGAAGACATGTCTACACCTGAGCGATCTACGAAACCATCTGAATTTATTTTAGAAAGTCTCCCGTAAAAGCTAAACCCTTTACCAATTTTGCCAGTGTTTAATTCTATATTATGCCTGCGTGTATTAAATGAACCAATGCTATTATCTATAGAAACATAGGTTTCTTCTGTGGGCATTTGGGTATTCATATTTACACTAGCGCCAAAAGCACCTGCACCATTTACAGAAGTACCAACACCCCTTTGTATGGTAATGTCGCTCACAGTACTAGCAAAATCGGGCATATTCACCCAAAACACTCCATGAGATTCTGAGTCATTTAAAGGAATGCCATTGATGGTCACGTTGATTCTCTGTGGGTCGCTTCCTCTAATGCGCATACCTGTGTATCCCACACCTCCACCAGCGTCTGAGGTTGTAACAATAGATGGTGTAAAATTGAGTAGTTGTGGAATGTCTTGCCCCAAATTCTGTTTCTCTAAATCCTTAGACTTTACCACGGTTTTGGTAACGGGATAAGTCCTTTGGGCATAAACGATCACCTCTTTACCCGTAATGGTTTCAGATTGTAGCGCTACTTTAATAGAATTTTCTTCCTTTATATTTACCTTCCTCTCAATACTTTGGTAACCTACATAAGAGATTAAGAGCACTACTTGTGGTTCGTTGATAGCACGTAGATTGAATCTCCCATCTTCATTGGTGGTTGTACCTTGTTGGGTGCCCTTTACCAAAATAGTGGCCCCGGGCAAGGGCTCGTTTCTTTCTGCATCTGTAATGACGCCACTCAACTCATAGTCTTGTGCAAAAACAGTGAACTGTACTAAAAATGAAATGATAAAAATTTGAAAACTTCTGTACATAAACATAAATATTTAATGTACAGAGTACCTTGAAGAGCAAACAATAAACAATTGTTTGAAACCACTCCCTACGCCAGCATTATCTGGATCAGGTTCTTTGGGTATAATCTCAGCCTGAAAGGCACCCCGTACTTGGTGAACAAATACTTTAGCTTGTTAACAAGCCCTTAAAAATTTTGTTCGGTAAAGTTAATAAGCTTAGATGGATATGCAATAGAGTTTAAGGTCTTAGTATTTAGGTTTTGGTGATTGGGGTAAGAATAATATTTTTTGTAGCCTTTTGAGATAATTAAAAAAATGTAACTATCCAGCCGCTCTAGGTAGCTGTACAATAGCCTGAATAGCATTGAAGACAGGTTGTCCATTCTTGATGGCTGTATCAATGACCGAACGGAGAATAGCAAACTCTTGCTGTAGTGATTTAAACTGCCCCGATATCTTCATTTTGACCTTGATGGGACGAATCGCCCTTTCTGAACTGTTGTTGTCAGCAGGGACAAGTCGGTGATATAAAAAAGTAAACAAGGCAGGTCGTACTTTGCGCATCCCTTTAAAGAAAGTCATGCTTTTGTGCTGATGCGCTTTGCTCCAATTCAATTCCTGAAAACTTTGCCCGAGTAAGGCATCGGCTCTTGCTTCAATGTCAACGACTTTAGGGTCGTTCTCTCGGTAATGGTCTTTCATGTTTTTCAGGGCAATCGCATCTTTCAAAACTTGCTTGAAATCTGTTGCCCATTGTGTTTTTTCTACTTCGATCAAGTAGTTTAAGTCTCTCAACAGATGGGCCAAACATACTTGATTGCCTTTGGAAACGGTGCTTAATTGAGCCGCTAACCTATCCGAGCCTAGAATGGAATCGGGGAAGCCTTCTGGAAAGGTCTCCTCGATCACTTTTTTAGAACGGCTACAAGCCGCAAGGATATAGGTGACCACTGCGGACTGCCATACCCAGAACCACATTTTCTTTCCTTTTAATTTAGCTCCTGTTTCATCTGAACCTACAAAAAAGGAGACTTCTACTACCTGACGTAGCTTCTCGTAAGTACCTTCGGCTTTTTTGGCACTACGACGGAGTATGTTTTCTAAGGTGCCCTTGCTCAAACAGACCCCCATGATCTTATCAAAAAAGTCCTGTAATCGTTGGAAGGGCATATATTGATACACGTTCTGATAAATCACCATACTTTGCAGGTTGGGGCCATACTGCACATGATTATCTACTCCCTCAGGGTAATTAGGTACTTGGCAATGACCACAAGAACAAATTCGCTCATGTAAACGGTACTCTGTGGTCACAGGAACGATGGGCGGAATATCTATCACCTGACGGCGACCTACCCACTTGATCGGTACTTCTGAAAGTGAATTGCCGCACGCTTCACAATAGTCTGAATGCAAATCCACTACCTGATCAGGAGTGTCACTCATCTGTAACGTAGTCCCCTTGTGTCCTTTCTGTCCTCCAACAGGATCATCACTTTTCTTGCGTAAAGATCGGTTCTTCTTGGAGGGCGACGTTAAATCTTTAGAAGGGGGTAAATGACTGTTATTACTTGTCTTTTTGATGTTTTTGGAAGCCAAGGCCGATTCTAGCTCCTCAACTCTTTTTGATAGCTCATCAATTAAAGCAAGAGCTGAGCATAGTTTCTCTTCGAGTTCCGATATTTTTTTTGAGGCTTCCAAGAACGTAAGATAACTATTTTATCCCTTTTTACTAATTTTATACCCGACTGGATAGTTACGAAGTACTTAGTATACTCCAATTTTTTTACATTCAAATCCAGTCAATACCCTTCCTTAGTTTGGCCAAGGTCAAAGCTTCTGGGCTGTCTTTCTCAGGTTGGTGGTTATACACCCAATTAGCCATGGGTGGTAAGCTCATCAAAATAGATTCTGTTCTGCCATTAGTATCCAACCCGAACTTGGTGCCCTTATCCCAAACTAGATTGAATTCTACATACCTGCCACGGCGCAGAAATTGCCAATTTTTATTTTCTTCTGTAAAAGGTAAATCTTTATTTTTGTGCATAAAATGCGTGTAAGTCGGCGCAAAGGTATCTCCCACATCCTGTACAAAAGCCCATCTATCTTCAAAAGAATGGGTATCATCGGTGCTTAGCCGATCAAAGAAAATTCCGCCTATACCTCTGGTTTCTTTTCGGTGTTTAAGGTAAAAATAATCGTCTGCCCAAGTTTTGAACTTTGGATAATAAGCTGGGTCGTGTTGATCACAAGCGGTTTTCAGCTGTTGGTGAAAGTACCGCGCATCTTCCTCATCGATGTAGTGAGGCGTTAAATCAATGCCGCCACCAAACCAATAGGTTTGCTTTCCATTTGCTCCCTCTACTTCAAAATAGCGCACATTCATGTGTATGATTGGCACCATGGGATTGTATGGGTGCAGTACAATAGACACGCCCGTAGCCAAAAATTGCCCTGTGGGCACATTAAGTGCTTTGCTAATTTTCTCTGGCATGTTACCATGGACCGCAGAAAAATTCACCCCTCCTTTTTCGATTACACTGCCGCTTTCAATTACACGGGTTCTGCCGCCTCCGCCTCCATCTCTTTCCCACATATCCTCTTGAAACTTGCCTTTGTCGTCCGCTTCCTCCAAACTATTACAAATCCTATCCTGCAAACCCTTAAACCAATGGATGATTTCTTCGCTTTTTTTCATTTTTTATAAAATCTTTACCCGTTACTCCGAAGCACATCGTGCTGTAGGAGTCTGTTCGCTATTGCCAAGAGACTCCTTCGCGCTGCTCGGAGTGACGGCATTATATTAATACTCAAACAATCTCTCAATTTTCTCTTTTATCCTCTTTTTCGGCAAAAAATCCTCTTCTAAAGCACCTGCAAAAGGAACAGGTGTGTCTAAACTGCCCTCACGCAGTACGGGGGCATCTAAATACTCAAAACAGTGTTCGGCTATCCAAGCGGCAATTTCAGAAGCGATGCTGCCTGTTAATGTATCTTCATTGCAGACCAACACCCTATTTGTTTTCTCTACACTCCTTTTTACAGTCTCTTTGTCCCAAGGCAACAAAGTTTGCAAATCTACCAACTCAATGCTAATCTGAGGTAGTGCTTCAGCAATAGCCTTTACCCAATGCACGCCCATTCCATAGGTTACTACTGTAATATCCTCTCCCTCTAAATCCAATCTAGCCTTGCCAATTGGCAAATTATAGTATTGTTTAGGTACTTCTTCTGAGATGGCTCGGTACAAGGCTTTGTGTTCAAAATACATCACTGGGTTAGGCTCTTCTATGGCTGCTGTTAGCAATCCCTTTGCTGTAAAAGGCGTAGATGGATAGACAATCTTTAGCCCGGGTGTATGGAAAAACCAAGCCTCATTCGATTGAGAGTGGAAAGGACCCGCCTTTACTCCTGCCCCTGTAGGCATTCGGATGACTACATCGGCATTTTGCCCCCAACGGTAATGGATTTTAGCTAAATTATTTACGATTTGATTGAAACCACAAGTCACAAAATCGGCGAATTGCATTTCTACCATTGCTTTCATGCCCTTAATGGATAAACCCAAACCTGCACCAACAATGGCAGACTCGCAAAGTGGTGTATTGCGTACCCTTTCTTTGCCAAATTGCTCTGTAAAGCCCTCAGTAATTTTAAATACTCCCCCATACTCTGCAATGTCTTGCCCCATTAACACCAATTCTGGAAAGCGTTGCATCGCTTGGTACAAACCCTGAGAAATGGCGTCTACCAACCTTAACTTTTTTGTTTCGGTAGATTTTGGCTGAATATTTTCAATTTGAAAGGCTGCGTAAACATCTTTTATTTCTCGACCTATTAGCCCTTTAGTAAGTGGCAACTCATCTGCCTTTTGCCAGGCCTCATTGATTTGGGTCTTCAAGCGCGATCTGGTGTCGTTTTTATAACTTTCATTAATAAACCCTTCTTGAAACAAGAAAGCTTCAAAGTTATTTACGGGGTCTTTGGCAGCCCAAAAATCCATTAAGTCATTAGGCACATATTTGGTGCCCGAAGCTTCTTCATGCCCGCGCATTCTAAAAGTAAGCGCTTCTATGAGTACTGGCCTTTGCTCTTGAATGGCATATTCTCTTGCTTCTTTTACAGCTTTGTAAACTTCCAGCACATTATTACCTTCTACCTTAATAGACTTGATACCATATCCAAGGGCCTTATCAGAAACACACTCGCAACGGTACTGCTCGCTATTAGGTGTTGAAAGTCCGTAACCATTGTTCTCTATCATGAATAGCACAGGAAGATCCCACACAGCGGCCACGTTTAAGGCTTCGTGAAATTCCCCCTCAGAGCTAGCACCATCACCAGAAAAAGCCAATACTGCTTGATTTTCTTGCTTTAGTTTATGTGCCAAAGCTACCCCATCTGCTAAAGATAACTGCGGACCAAGATGAGAAATCATCCCTACAATATTTTGCTCCTTTATACCAAAATGAAAAGAACGGTCGCGACCTTTGGTAAATCCTTCTTGCTTGCCCTGAAATTGGGCAAACAAACGATACAAAGGCACCTTACGACTTGTGAAAACCCCTAAGTTGCGGTGCATAGGAAAAACGCATTCCGCTTCTTGCATGGCTAGGGCACTACCCACAGAAACCGCTTCTTGCCCAATGCCCGAAAACCACTTGCTAATTTTCCCCTGCCGTAGCAAAATCAGCATTTTCTCTTCTACTAGCCTTGGCAGTAGCAGGTTTTCATATAAAAGAAGGAGTTGTTCTTTTGTAAAATCGCGTTTCTCAAAAAGCAGCGTTGGTTTGGATAAAGATAAGGTGTTGCTCACTGTTTTCATCTTTGTTGGTTTCCAAATGTAATGAAACTGAGCGAAGGAAAGAATAATAAATAGCCCATAAATAAATTAATGGGCAGTATTAAGACAACATCTTATTATAAGAATCAAACCTTACTCACATATTCATAGCCAATGTCCTCTACCTTGCCCCTAATTTTATCGAGGTCCAGCCCTTCTCCCTCTATGGTAACCTCTTCTTGAGCTAAGTTTACCTGAGCTAAGTTGACTCCTTTAAGTTTACTCAAATTTTTCTCTACGTTCATTTTACAATGGTTGCAGGTCATGCCTTTCACCTTAATTTTTACTGCATTCATATCATTAGAAATTTGCTTGTTTGACTGAAAATAATTGTATAACCTGACCTTAAGATAGCCATAGGCCATTGCACCTAACAAGATAGCTGTACTTGCGTAATTTAGCCAAGTTGGCAACATGTGGCTGCCGTGGGCATGTCCGGCGCCCATTTCGGCAATCATACTAAACCAACTTACAGGTAAAAAAGCATCGACGATAAAGCCGAATATCACCGCGCCAGCCATTATAGTAGCCAAATAAATGATCAGTGTTTTTTTACCTAAGGTTTTGCCTATTACCGTCATGGTAGCTGCATTGGTAGCTGGGCCCGCCATTAAAAAAACCAAGGCAGCCCCTGGAGAAAGACCTTTTGCCATAAGTACCGCAGCTATAGGTATAGAACCTGTAGCACATACATACAATGGCACAGATGCCAACAACACGATGCCCATACTTATAAAGGGGTTACTCAAATATGCTCCAAAAAAATCGTCGGGTACGAGCATAGAAATCAAAGCGGCAATCAACAAACCAATCAGTAACCATTTGGCAATATCTTGTAAAAACTCTACAAAGGCATACTGAAACATGGCCTTTAGCTTACCTTGCTTTTTGTTCGTTTTAGACGCTGGAATAAAAGCAGGCGCAGACTTTGACTCTTGCACAAATTTATTGGTAACCATACCGCCAAAAATACCTGTTACAAAAGCGATAAACGGCCTTAAAATAGCGAATGGCAAACCTAAAAGAGAATATGTGGCCAAGATGGAATCTACTCCGGTTTGCGGTGTAGAGATCATAAAGGAAACCGTTGCTCCTTTAGACCCCCCGTTTTGATGCAAAGAAACACCCGTTGGGATCACACCGCAAGAGCATAATGGCAATGGAATACCAAATAAAGAAGCATTGAGTACAGATGAGAAGTTACTGTTACCTAAAAATTTAGCCAGTTTTTCTTGAGGTAAAAAAACATGGAGTATGCCTGCAATCAAAAGCCCTAGAACAAGGTAGGGCGACATCTCATTTAGCAACCAAAAGAGTTCAGTAAAATATGTTTGTATATAGTTCATTATCTTAGTTTCTTAAGTATTGTAGGAATATATGTTCAAATATTCATTTGTTATCAACCTAACACAAATATCGCCTACATAATTCTCAATATAAAAAAGATTTGATAGAATTCTTTAGAGATTTTCATTTTACCTTGATTTGGTATTATCGAGATTAGAAGACAACTTTAAACATCAAAAAAAAGAACAGTTTACGTACCTCAAGTCTAAAAATAATCTTTACCGCCAATTTTCAGGATAAATCAATACTGAATGAACAAAAGTAAAATATGTATAGTAGGCGCAGGTCCCGGCGGATGCTCAACCGCTCTTTTTCTTGCAAAAAAAGGCATTCCTTCCATTTTAATAGATAAGGCAACTTTTCCACGCGACAAGATATGTGGTGACGGTGTGAGTGGCTGGGTATTAAATATACTTAATAAACTTGATCCTTCTATTAATTACCAATTGACAGAAAAACCATATCAAGTGCCTTCTTGGGGCGCGCGGTTTGTTGCGCCCAACCATCAAGTATTGGATGTACCCTTTAAAATAGAAGACGCCGTTAATGATGATTTGCCTGCTGGTTTTGTTTCAAAACGCATCGATTTCGATAATTTTTTAGTGGATCAAGCCAAACAAAACCCTTTAATCGATTTTATCGAAGGTACGGAAATCAACCATTTTGAGACTGGAAAAGAAGCAGCAGTTTTAAGGGATAGCAGCGGTAAGGAGTTTTATTGCCAAATTGCAGTATTTGCTAATGGAGCTTATTCTAAGTTTAGCAAACAATTGGCAGGTATTAAGATGGAAAAAAAGCACTACATAGCAGGCATAAGAAGCTATTATAAGGGCGTTAATGGCACTCATAAAAAAAACTACATAGAACTCCATTTCTTAAAAAATCTATTACCAGGCTATTTTTGGATTTTTCCTTTGCCCAACGGCGAGGCCAATGTTGGCCTAGGAATGCGCAGCGATAAGATCAGCAAAAAGAAAGTTAATTTAAAAAAAGAGCTTTATGAGCTTCTTCAATCTCATCCTGACCTTAAAGAACGCTTTAAAAATGCTGAACAAATAGATACGCCCAAGGGATTCGGCTTGCCATTAGGCTCAAAAAAACGCAAAATTTCTGGAGAGAGATTTATGCTCATAGGTGACGCTGCCAGTCTAATAGATCCCTTTACAGGCGAAGGCATCGGAAACGCCATGGCAAGTGGTATGTATGCGGCCATACACGCTCAAAAATGCTTAGAAAAAGGTGATTACTCAGCCAAATTTATGGAGGGTTACGACCGATATACTTATGGCAGAATTGGTAGCGAACTCAAACTGAGTACCCTAATGCAAGACTTACTCAATTTTCCTTGGCTTTTTAGCCTCATTGTTAATAAAGCCATTAGCAACCCGACGCTAAGAAATACCATGTCTTGCATGCTTACCGACATTGAGGTAAGAGCTCAATTAAAAAAGCCCTCTTTTTATTTTAAAGTCTTATTTGGTTGAGCCCAAATTTTAAGGCTTAAGCAAACTTTTGAGTAGGTTAAGGATAAATGTTCATTAAAGTGCTTATAAAATCAAAAGCTTAGCCTTCTGTCAATTATATTTTAATTACTAATTTGCAGAAAATTCATCTACTGATTTATTATGGCGAAAATAAAATTGTTGGATAGCAAACTGCTCGATATCACTTTGAGCAGATTATGTCAACAGCTTATTGAAAACCACAAGGATTTTAAAGATTCGGTGCTGTTAGGCATGCAACCAAGAGGTATTTTTTTGGCTGACCGCATCAAAATTAGGCTGCAGGAAATGACAAGTGAGAATATACCTGTAGGATCTTTGGATACGACCTTTTACCGAGACGATTTTAGGCGTAGAGATGAGCCACTTTCTCCTAATGCTACCCATGTGCCCTTTATCATAGAAGACAAAAAAGTGATTTTAGTAGATGATGTACTTTACACAGGCAGAACTGTGCGTGCAGCAATAAGTGCCATGCTGGCATTTGGCAGGCCTTCTATTGTAGAGCTTTTTGTGCTAATTAATAGGCGGTACAGTCGGCATTTGCCCATAGAACCCGACTATGTGGGCAGAACGGTTAACACCATACAATCACAACGTGTAGTGGTTGAGTGGAAAGAACAAGGTTTTGATGAAGATAATATTTGGCTGTTTAACCAATGGCAAGGGTAAATTGGCTTTTAGTAGGTTAACTAAAGCACCTAATTTAATAAGAGGAAATATAAGATTAGATTAGTCAATAAATCATTATAAAATAAAGAAGAACAATTAGCATGGCGAGTATCAGCGTAAACCATTTGCTTGGCATCAAGGATTTACAAAAATCAGATTTAGATATCATATTCGATACGGCAGTTGAATTTAAACAAGTTATCAATCGGCCTATTAAAAAAGTACCTTCGCTTAGAGACATTACCATAGCCAACGTTTTTTTCGAGAACTCCACGAGAACCCGCCTATCTTTTGAATTGGCAGAAAAAAGGCTATCCGCAGATGTTATCAACTTTTCTTCTTCATCAAGCTCTGTTAAAAAAGGCGAGACGCTCCTAGATACGGTTAAAAATATCTTGTCTATGAAAGTGGATATTATAGTTATGCGCCACTCCTCACCAGGTGCGCCCCACTTTCTAGCAAAAAAAATTGATGCGCAGGTAGTAAATGCCGGAGATGGCACACATGAACATCCAACGCAAGCATTATTAGATACATTTTCGATCAAAGAGAAATTAGGAGATATTGAGGGGAAAAAAGTGGTGATTGTCGGGGATATTTCACATTCAAGGGTTGCTTTATCCAATATTTTCGCATTACAGAAACTTGGGGCTGAAGTTAAGGTATGTGGCCCCCCTACCTTGATTCCGAAATACATAGAGGAGATTGGCGTAAAATACGAAGCTGACATTAAAAAAGCCCTAGTATGGTGTGATATAGCCAACATTTTGAGAATACAACTCGAACGCCAACAAGCTGCTAATTTTCCATCTTTAAGAGAATATTCTTTGTATTATGGAGTAAACAAAAGGCTATTGGATAGCTTGGATAAGGAAATTGTAATTATGCATCCGGGGCCAATCAACCGTGGAGTAGAACTCGACAGTGATGTAGCAGATTCAGACCATTCTATTATATTAGAGCAAGTGGAAAATGGAGTCGCCGTTAGAATGGCAGTTCTTTATCTACTGGCTCAAAAATAAATTAAGCCCTTCCAAAATTAATCAGAAGGGCTTATTAATAAGATTCTTTATTGCTTAGGCTTGCTCTAACACAAAAGTGTAAGTAGGTTCTGTTTTGTCAATTGCTTGAGGAACAGACCAAGTAAGTGTTAAAGTACCTGCAGTTTCGTTATAAGAATAGCTCACATTTGAGTTAGTAGCTGCGGCATCTTGCAAAACAATTGTTCCTGTAGAAGTATTGCCTGAGATTGTCCAGTTACCACTGTTTGTTGTACCATTGTAATTTGGCTTAGCACCATCAGGAACTCCACCAGGTGTTACTGAATAAGTTGTAGGCTCACTACCTTCAGCAGTGAAAGTAATTCTAAAGTTTGAAGTATTGAAGGTTACGGCTTCATTACCACTCCCGACATCTTGGGTCGCACTTTGTACTCTCCAAGAAACAGAAATTTTTTCAGCTACAGTTTGTGGCGCTGGATCATCGCCACCATCACAGGCACCTAAGAAAAAGAGACCAGAAACTACAAGTGCGAGTAAAGCGTATTTAAGATGTTGCATATTAATGAATTAAATTAAGTTAGGTTCCGAATTTTGGATGTAAAGTAATTCTAAAAAAGTATAAACAAAGAAAAAAAATCGTCAAAATAAGTGAATTATTTGTACATGTTAACATTAATAACGTTTTGGCAAAAATTGTACTCGTATTCTTGATTCGAGCAAATAATTAAAGTTTTATCCGATGTCGCTTTTTCTATTACTTCTAAATACCAATTTATATTGTCTTTATCAAGGTTAGAAGTTGGCTCATCCAATAAAATTAAATCTGTTTCTGTAAAAAATGCTAAGGATAATTTAAGTTTTTGCTTCATGCCAGAAGAAAAATTCTTTATCTGTAGACTTTTTACATTTTTGAAGTTTGTTAACTTAAGCAATTCCTCAAAATTAACACTTAACTTTTTAAACTTTCCATAAAAAAAATATAACTCTTCTAAAGTAAATTCTTCAATAAGCTCGGTATAAGGGCCTGCTAACGTTAAGTGTTTAAAAAATGATGCGGTGTCTAAGACCTTGCTATTTTGCCTGTAAATTACTTCACCTTCTGTTAACGGCGTTATACCTGCCAATATTTTTAGTAAAGTTGTTTTGCCAGAACCATTATTACCCGTTATGGCATACTTTCCTTTACTCTCAAATATGGTAT
>Ga0207419_1000900_pt1 | contig 24502 bp, 19 predicted proteins | sample ElkSloMetagenome_4_FD_184723 | JGI IMG/M metagenome (GOLD analysis project Ga0207419, IMG submission 184723) | Hot spring microbial communities from Elkhorn Slough, Monterey Bay, USA - MD2A (version 2) | ecosystem: Environmental > Aquatic > Marine > Intertidal zone > Estuary: Microbial mat ... | reverse complement strand
AAATACCGGAAGCGCAATGATCAGTCCCGTAATTTGCAATAGTATTTTAGCAAAAGTGTAAGAGTTACGCTGAAAAAGCCATGTACGTAAACGGCAATCTTTCACAAGTTTCTTAAATTCTTTTATTTTACCGGCATATTCTGCCATAAAATCCGGATCCGTTTCTTCAGCATTTTCCAGGACTTGCACCATTTTTTTCTCTTCCCTGAAATGTGCAGCCAGATCATGTTTTTTTAGCTCCCCACTGGAAACTTTTTTTGTTATAAGAATCTCCCGGCTATCCTGAATAGCATCATAAAAGTTTTTACTCTGAATATCCACCATCACTTCGCTCATCCCCTTGCGTAAATCATCCCTTAAGCGGTTTGTAGCATCAACCGGATCCTCATCATATGCAGGCATATAATCGAGGATGCGTATCGGTTTGCCAAAATTTATAAGCAAATCCGTTCTGAAATTCTGATAATGTTTAAAGTCAAGCCCTACCGGAATAAAAAGAACAGAGCGCTCAGGGCCAATGGTTTGTTGAGCCTGGAAGCCTATTCGAAAGGCACCTTTACCGAATACCCGCAGCTTTCGTTGATGCCCGTGATTTCCCTCAGGCATTATACCCCCTGCACCATTGTTTTTAAGTATCTGGCTAAGCAGTGAAAAGATTTTCTCGTTTTTTTTAAGGGATGAAGCGCCGTCTCGTATTCTGTAGACTGGTAATATTTTCATAAAGGTAAGCAAATTAATCACCCGCTTCCCTTTAAAAATATCCTGGCGTGCCAGAAAAACAGGCTGCCGCTTGATATTGAGTAATATCGCAAGTGCATCCATCAGCGCGTTCTGGTGATTTACCGTAAAAAGTACTGGTTCATTCAGGGGAACATTCTCTTTGCCGGTTATTACATAATGCCGGTAGTATTTTCGGAATGCCCGGCTTACATACATGCGAAAAGCATTATAGCCCCACGACCATTCTCCTATCTTTGACCTGTCCATGCTTATCTGTTTTATACTGCTCAACTATTATTTGTTCTGATTTTCCTTGCCATCAGGGATTTTAATCCCTGACCAAAACCAGGCAATGCCCAGTCCTGCAAGAATATGCCATATGCCCCACCATGCTGCTATAAAAGCCATACCACCGATATGCAGATCATCAGGAAATATCTTAGGGTTGAAAATCAATACCAACCCCAGGCCAGAGTTCTGAATACCCGTTTCAATGGTAACGGATCGCCTTTCCCTGCGTGTAATACCAAAAAAGCTACTGAAGGAATAACCTGTAACAAGTGCCACGCTATTGTGAATAAGCACAATAAGAAAAATAAAGTAGATATGCTCAATAAAATACTGGTAATTATTAGAAAATGCCATAACCACTATACCAATAAAAATCAGAACCGATAGCGTTTTTATAGGTTTTACAATCTTTTTGGTGAAGACAGGAAACTGGTGCGAGATGAAAATTCCAATAAGCAAAGGTATTCCCAACAAAATAAAAACAGTCTGAAACATTTGTGAGGCATCTATTTCCAGCGGACGCAAAAGTTCTGATGCTTCAGCTTTTGAAAGTAAACGATTATAAAGCCCACCCCAGAAAGCAAAATTCAGTGGTGTCATGATAATTGCACCTAAAGTAGCAAATGCTGTAAGACTCACTGAAAGTTCTATATTACCTTTTGCAAGTGAGGAAATAAAGTTTGAGATATTACCTCCGGGACAGGAAGAAACGAGGATCATTCCAAGGGCTACAGTAGGGGTAATGTAGTTTCGGAAAATGGCCAACAATATAAACGTAACGGCAGGCAACATTACAAATTGTGAAATAACCCCAATTACAGTTGGTTTAGGCCGCAAAATGAGTTTTTTAAAAGCGCTTATCTTAATTTCAAGCGCCACCCCAAACATGATAAAAGCCAATGTTAAGTTTAAAATAAACAGGCTTTCTTTTGAAAAATTCAGACGAATTGCATCCAGATCCTGCAGTGCCTCTAACATAATGATATAGTTAATGGATATCTTTTCTGCATAGTAAAAAAGAAAGCGCCAAGATAAGAAAAATTATACAAATGGTCATTAAAACAGGTTGTTTCATGGGTTTTTAAAAATGGAATATGCTTCTTAAAATTCAGGCCTGCAAAAGATTAAGTAAAAAGGACTTCTATTGTTGAAAAGTTATGAAAGGAAATATACCGATTATCATAACTTTGCCAAAATGCACCTTATTTTTGTAAAAAACTTGTTTTAATTGTGAATGCTTATTTAAAAGACTTAAACGAAGTACAGCGGCAGGCTGTAACAAAAATTGAGGGAGCTTCCCTGGTAATTGCCGGTGCCGGTTCAGGAAAAACACGCGTGTTAACCTATCGTATTGCCTATATTCTCAGTAATAACGTAGATCCACGCGCCATCCTCTCACTCACCTTTACCAACAAAGCAGCAAAGGAAATGAAAGAACGGATAGCCACAGTGGTGGGATTTGAGGCTGCCAGAAAGCTTTGGATGGGTACTTTTCACTCTATTTTTTCGCGTATCCTGCGCCGGGAAGCCGAGCATTTGGGTTTTACTTCTAATTTCACTATTTATGACACCCAGGATTCGCGGAATTTGATAAAAACCATTATCCGCGAACTAAAGCTCGACGATAAACAATATAAACCGGCAGAAATTGGAAACAGAATTTCTACTGCAAAAAACAATCTTGTTACCGCCCAGGCTTATGCAGCAAATCCTCAGTTAATACAAACCGATGTAAGCAATCAGCGCCCACGAATGGCTGACATCTATCGCATGTATGTAAACAGGTGTAAACGAGCCGATGCCATGGATTTTGACGACCTTCTGCTCAATACAAATATCCTTTTCAGAGATTTTCCTTCTGTACTGGAAAAATACCAGAATACATTCAGGTACATCCTGGTAGATGAGTACCAGGATACCAATTTTGCACAATCAAAAATAATAAGCAGATTATCTGAAAAGCATCAAAATGTATGCGTAGTTGGAGACGACGCCCAAAGTATATACGCATTTAGAGGGGCGAAAATTGAGAATATACTCAATTTTAAAACACAATATCCCGGCTATACACTTTTTAAGCTGGAGCAGAATTACCGCTCTACCCAAACCATTGTAGATGCTGCCAACAGCCTGATCGCAAAAAATAAATCACAGATTAAAAAGAACGTATTTTCTAAGAATGATACCGGAAATAAAATACAAATACTGGAAGCATCAACAGATAATGAGGAAGGATTTATGGTGGCAAATACCATCAAAGACACCCTACATCTGAAACGTGAGAAATACAGTGAATTTGCTATTTTATACCGTACAAATGCGCAATCAAGGATTTTTGAAGAGGCACTGCGAAAGAAAAACATTCCTTATAAGGTATATGGTAGTCTTTCCTTTTATCAACGAAAAGAGATAAAGGATTTTCTATCGTACCTGCGCATAGTTGTTAATCCAAAAGATGATGAGGCATTGAAACGGATAATTAATTATCCGGCGCGCGGTATTGGAAAAACAACATTGACAAAACTGGAAGAAAAAAGTGCCGGACTTGATGCCAATTTATGGAAAATACTGAATAATCCACTGAAATATGATGTCGATTTGAATAAAGGAACCCTCCAAAAAATCAGCACTTTTGTTGATATGATGATAGAATTTCAGGGCATGGCATTAAAGACAGAGGCATATGAACTGGCCATGCAGGTTGCCAGCCGTAGCGGAATACTGAATGATCTCCATTTTGAAAATACTCCTGAAAATATTTCCAGGTATGAGAATATTCAGGAACTATTGAATAGCATCAGGGAATTTTCTGACAGCCAGGAGGAGGGCCAAGACACTACACTCCCGGCATACCTTGAGAATGTAGCACTCCTTACCGACGCTGATAATGAAAGTGAAGAAGACTTTAACAAAGTCAGCATTATGACGATTCATGCTGCCAAAGGACTTGAATTCGGTTATGTATTCATCACTGGCGTAGAAGAAGATTTATTCCCCGGACGAATGTCTGTGACCACCTTACAGGGACTGGAAGAAGAGCGGCGTTTATTTTATGTGGCATTAACAAGGGCCAAAGTACAAGCCAGCATCTCTTTTGCCAATCTCCGGTACAAATGGGGTGTGGCTGAAGGATGCCGCCCCTCAAGGTTTATAGGGGAAATTGACGCTCACTTCCTGGATGTATCCGTGGAAACAGAAGAGCCGGCAACCTCTCCTGCTTCAAGAGCCAAGGCTAATTTCAGGGGAAGTGTAAAAAGTAAGAATAACAACGGAAACTTTAAAACACCACCGCCACCGGCTTTTCCTCCTACAGGAAAATTCCGTAAAGTACAGCAACAACCTAATGCAGGCAATCCATTTAAAGGAGACAGCGCCGATCGGATAAAAAATGGAATGATGGTGGAACATCAACGATTTGGTAAAGGCAAAGTAATCAACCTTGAAGGCGACGCTCCAAACATAAAAGCTACCGTATTTTTTCAATCAGCAGGCCAGAAACAATTATTGCTGAAATTTGCCCGTTTAAAAATTATTGGCTAACCCTGACCAATTACCAACAACAATTATTCATTTTAAAGGTTTTGAATACCAGCCAAAAAAGCGTTATCTTTGGCAAAATTTTAACATCATGATGGAGTACGATTATAATACCTCGAGGGAAAAACTTATATTGCCGGAATACGGCAGAAACATTCAGAAAATGGTGAAATTTGCCATTAATGTAGAAGACAGGGATGAGCGCACCCGCGTGGCATACGCCATTATTTCGATAATGGGAAACATGAATCCTGGCCTCAGGGAACAGGGCGACTATAAAAGAAAACTCTGGGACCATCTTGCCATAATGTCCGATTTTAAACTTGATATTGATGCCCCTTATGAACTGCCTGAAAGGGAAGACTTATTCTCTAAGCCAGCCAGGGTGAACTATCCGTCAAACAAAATCAGATATAAACACTACGGAAGAGCTACCCAGGAAATGGTTAACCACGCCGTTTCCCTGGATGAAGGCGAAGAAAAAAGCGCACTTATTCAGCTTGTGGCAAACCATATGAAAAGGCAATACCTGACCTATAACCGGGAAGTGGTAACTGATGATGCAATTTTTGAAGATTTGAAAGAACTTGCCGGCGGCAACATTACCATTGATCCAAATCTTAAACTGGCAGATCAAAAAGATCTTGTTCCACCGGTGGCGCAGCAATACACGCACAAATCAAAGAGAAAAAAAGGGAATAGCCGAAAAGGTCCCGGAAAACGTTAAACAACTGGTGAATGGGCTCTTTTGTTATTCAGGGTGGGAATAAACTGAAAGGCGAACTTATACCACAGGGCGCTAAAAATGAAGCCCTGCAAATATTATGTGCCACCCTGCTTACCTCCGGTACAGTTACCATACACAACATCCCTGATATCCGCGATGTAAATATCCTTATGGATATATTACGTGGTATAGGCGTGGAAATAAATGAGATCAAACCCCGCAGTTTTACCTTTAATGCAACCCATGTAAATCTTGAATATTTGCGATCAGCTGATTTTCAGCAGAAAGGATCAAACCTACGCGGCGTGGTAATGATTGTAGGCCCCTTGCTTGCACGATACAAGAAATGTTATATTCCAAGGCCGGGTGGTGACAAGATAGGCCGGCGAAGGCTCGACACCCATTTTGAAGGATTGAAAAACCTCGGTGCATCCATTGTATTTGATAATGTTAAACACGCTTTCACCATAAAAGCCCCGACCCTTTCCGGTAGTTACATGCTTCTTGAGGAGGCCTCAGTCACCGGTACTGCAAACATTCTAATGGCAGCAGTAAAAGCACAGGGCACCACCACAATTTATAATGCCGCCTGTGAACCGTATGTGCAGCAATTATGCAATATGCTGGTGCGTATGGGGGCGAAAATAAAGGGCATTGGCTCAAATTTACTCATCATTGAAGGAGTAGATGACCTTACAGGATGCGTGCACACCATTCTCCCTGATATGATAGAAATTGGCAGCTTTATTGGCCTGGCTGCCATGACCCAAAGCGAAATACGTATAAAAAATGTCAATTACCCTAACCTGGGTGTCATCCCCAATGCCTTCCGCAGGCTTGGCATAAGCGTTAAAGTAGAGAATGACGACATTTTGATTCCTGCCCAGGATGAATACGAAATAGAAACCTTTATGGATGGATCCATCATGTCCATATCGGATGCACCCTGGCCCGGTTTAACACCGGATTTGCTCAGTGTTATGCTGGTAGTGGCCACCCAGGCACGGGGAAGCATTTTAATCCATCAAAAAATGTTCGAAAGTCGTTTGTTTTTTGTTGACAAACTGATTGATATGGGTGCCCAGATAATTCTTTGCGATCCACACAGGGCAACTGTCATCGGCCTAAACCAAAAATTCAGGCTGCGCTCTACCGTAATGACATCACCCGACATTCGCGCTGGTGTGGCATTGCTCATTGCAGCACTATCGGCCGAAGGTGAAAGTACCATACATAATATCGAGCAAATTGACCGTGGCTACCAGCATATTGATTTACGCCTGAATGCCATTGGCGCCAATATTAAACGCGTTTAGTAAAACTTTATGAGGGAATTTAACCACACCATCGCAGTAGTTTTTCTGATTTCAATCATTTTGGTAACGGGCTCATGTAAGAATGCTGAAAAACAAAAATCAGACCTCCATCAGATTGAACCCTCTGGAGAAACAGGCCTCAATATAGGTGATACAGCCCCTACATTCTCCCATACAGACATCTCCGGTGATACCATTACTCTGGTAAATTTCAAAAATGATGTAGTCCTCTTATATTTTTGGGCTTCCTGGTGTCCCAACTGCAAGAAAATTAATCCACATCTGGCAGACCTTTACAGGAAATACAAGGATAAAACATTTCCTTCTGGTGGAAAATTTGAAATAATAAGTTTCTCACTGGATGACAAAGACGATGCCTGGCGCAAGATAGCCAGCGATGAGCTCCCCTGGAAGGTGCACGTTTCAGACCAGCACGATGCCATTGCAGTAACTGCTGCCATGTACCAGGTAATGGCTATTCCACACAGCCTTTTACTGGCGCCGGGGAATGTAATTGTGGCTAAAAATGAAAAACCGGCTAAACTTGCTGAAATACTTCAGCAAATGCGCTGACAATTGTTCCTTTTCTTGCCACTAAAAAAAGCCTGAATTGTTTTTCAGTCAATCTTTCACCTTTCTGAAAAATACTTAATGCCAATTTGGCAAAACCTGTACCTTTGGCAAAACTTTTGTTGTTTTGGGACTTTTAAAAATTGATTTAAACATACTTTACATATGGCTAAAAAGAAAAATTCATCTGAAAATAAGAAAGAGAAAAACCTGAAAAACGAAAACCTGGAGCAGGAAGCAAAAAATGAGGCGCAGGATTCTCAGGAAAATGAAAACCATCAGGAAACTGATAAAGAGCAAAATACAGCCCCTGAAGAAAGAGAGGAAGAAACAAAACCGGCAGAACCCACACCGGAAGATCAGGCCCGTAGCTGGCAGGATAAATATCTCAGACTTTCAGCAGATTTTGATAACTACCGCAAAAGAAGCCTGAAAGAGCGCATGGAGCTTACCAAAAATGCAGGTGAGGATATCCTTAAAGACTTTTTACCCGTAATGGATGATTTTGAACGCGCCATGAAATCTCTTGAAGATTCTCAGAGTGTAGACGCAATAAAAGAAGGTTTAAGCCTCATTTATAAGCAACTTAACGATTTTCTTAAGCAGAAGAATATAAAGCCCATAGAGGCTATGCACCAGGAATTTGACACTGATTTGCACGACGCAGTAACAAAAATTCCTGCTCCTGAAAAGAAGCTTAAAGGGAAAGTAGTAGATGTAATTAAAAAAGGATACATGATGAATGACAAAGTAATTCGTTATTCGCAGGTAGTGGTGGGAGAATAGCCTTTAAATATATCCGGGCTCAAAAAGGATATTCACAAAACACAAAAAAATGGCAAAACGAGATTACTACGAAGTTCTTGGAGTATCGAAGTCTGCAAGTAAAGAAGAAATTAAAAAAGCGTACCGCAAAATGGCCTTAAAGTATCATCCGGATAAAAACCCGGGCGATTCAAAGGCTGAAGAGTCTTTCAAAGAAGCTGCTGAAGCATACGAAGTCTTAAGCAACGAAGATAAGCGCGCCCGCTACGACCGCTTCGGTCATTCAGGTGTAGGTGGTGCTGGCGGATTTAGTGGCGGTGGAGGCATGTCAATGGATGACATATTTTCTCATTTTGGCGATATCTTTGGCGATGCGTTTGGCGGTTTTGGCGGTTTTGGAGGCGGCCAGCGAGGTGGAAGGCGTGTAAACCGGGGCTCTAATCTTCGGGTTAAAGTGCGTTTAAACCTGCAGGAAATAGCCAAAGGAGTAGAGAAGAAAATAAAGGTAAACAAATATGTTTCCTGTAATGTATGTGAAGGTACAGGGGCGGAAAATGCAAATGCATATTCTACCTGCACTACCTGTAATGGACGTGGCCAGGTTACAAGGGTATCAAATACTTTTCTGGGCCAGATGCAAACTACCACAGCCTGTCCTGAATGTGGGGGCGAGGGTCAGATTATTACCCGAAAATGTATCTCATGCCATGGTGACGGCATTGTTAAAGACCAGGAAGTGATATCGATAAACATACCGGCCGGTGTAGGTGAGGGAATGCAATTAAATGTCAGCGGGAGAGGGAACGCAGCCAGACGCGGCGGAATCAATGGTGACCTGCTCATTGTAATTACCGAAGAAAAACACCCGGAACTGGTGCGCGATGGCAATGATCTTTTTTATAACCTTTTTATTAACTTTCCTGAGGCAGCCCTTGGAACTACCGTGGAAGTGCCAACTGTGGAAAGCAAGGTAAAAATAAAAATTGACCCGGGTACACAACCCGGAAAAATCCTGCGGCTCCGCGGTAAAGGACTTCCCGAGGTAAATGGTTACGGAACAGGAGACCTGCTCGTAAATATAAATGTTTGGGTGCCAAAAAAAGTTAGCAAAGAGGAAGAAAAAGTTCTTGAAAAACTGAAAAATTCTGATAACTTTACACCGCAGCCAAATAGCACAGAAAGAAATTTCTTCGAAAAAATGAAGAGTTACTTTGAATAGATAGAATGTTGTATAAATTTTATATTTGTGTACCATGGAAATTTTCAGGGCAGAAAATGTTGAGAAAAAATTCGGAGATTTTGTAGCACTTGATAACGTCAGCATTTCCGTTCCTAAAGGTTCCGTTTTTGGCCTTTTAGGACCTAATGGCGCAGGTAAAACTACCCTAATCCGTATAATTAACCAGATAACAGCACCCGATAAAGGTGCTCTTTTTTTTGATGGGCGGCCATTAAAAGCTGAGGACGTAGCCCGTATTGGATATCTGCCTGAGGAACGTGGCTTATACAAGAAAATGAAGGTGGGCGAACAGGCACTTTACCTGGCCCGGTTAAGAGGTGTTTCAAAAAATGATGCACTAAAAAGGCTAAAATACTGGTTTGAAAAATTTGAAATACAAACATGGTGGGATAAGAAAGTGGAAGAGCTTTCTAAAGGAATGCAGCAGAAAGTACAGTTTATTGTAACCATTTTACATGAACCTCCCCTGCTCATTTTTGATGAACCCTTCAGTGGTTTTGACCCCATCAATGCCAACATTCTAAAGCAGGAGATCCTGAACATGCGCGAAAAAGGATCCACTGTTATCTTTAGCACACATAATATGGGATCGGTTGAAGAATTATGCAACTATATTACCCTTATAAATAAATCACGGGTAATCCTTGAAGGTGAAATCAGCCAAGTTCGGAATACCTATAAATCAGACATTTATGAATTGTCCTTTACAGGCGATCCGGAAAAACTGAAACTTGCCCTGAATGAGAAGTATACCATCAAATCCCTAACCGAAAATCAGGGTATACATACGGCAATTATTAAAGTAACCGAACAGGTTACTGAAAACCGCCTGCTTTCGCTTATCATCAATTCAGTGCATATCATCTCCTTCCAGGAAGTGCTGCCAGGAATGAATGACATATTTATCAAAGTGGTGGAAGAAACCAATCAATCCGTAACCCTATAAAAGCCTATAGCAATGAGTAAAACATCGTTAATTATTAAGCGGGAATACCTCACAAGGGTTAGAAAGAAGTCTTTCCTGGTAATGACCATTCTGGGTCCCATACTCTTTGCTGCCATGATGATTGTACCCATTTGGATGGCCCAAATAGAAGATACAGAAGAAAAATTAATTGCTGTGGTAGACAGTTCCGGAATGTTCCGGAATGTCATTCCTGATTCCGAGAATTTAAGGTTCGAGTATCTTGAAAATGAAGATATCGAACTTTTAAAAAACACATTTAAAGCCAGGGGATTCTATGGCGTTTTATACATCAGCCATATTGTAACGTATGCGCCGAATACAGTTATTTTTTACAGTGATAAACAACCAGGAATTAGTGTTAACATGCATATTTCCAATGCGCTGGAGAAAGAAATAGAAGACAGGAAGCTGGCAGCCTACAATATTGAGAACCTTGATGAAATTATGGCCTCAGTAAAAACAAATATCAGCATAAGGAATTTTAAAATAACGGATGACGGATCAGAAAAAGAAAGCAATGCCGGAGTTTCCATGGCTGTGGGCTATGCCAGCGGTTTTTTAATTTACCTCTTTATTTTCCTGTTTGGAGCACAGGTAATGCGCGGTGTAATTGAGGAAAAAACCAGCCGTATTGTGGAAGTGATGGTCTCTTCAGTAAAACCCTTTCAGCTTATGATGGGAAAAATTGTTGGCATTGCACTTGTAGGCCTCACGCAATTCGTACTTTGGATTATCCTTACATTTACTATTGTTACTGTGGTGCAGGCAACACTTTTTCCTGAATTAAGCCAGTCACCCACCCAACAAGCCCTGAACCCGACAGGTTTATTTGAAGATGGCGGACAGGCTGCAACAGGCGAGAACGCTGCGGTAGCACAGGAAGCTATCAGTGAGGATATGGTGCAGATACAAAATGTGCTGGAAGCAGTGCGCGATATAAATATTGGGGTAATGATTGGTTCTTTTATTTTCTACTTCCTGGGCGGATACCTGCTTTATGGCTCACTGTTTGCCGCCATTGGCGGGGCTGTAGATAATGAAACAGATACACAGCAGTTCATGTTCCCCATTACCATACCGCTTATAATCGGGATTTTTGTAATGATAAATACCATTAACTCTCCGGAAAGCCCCTTGTCTTTCTGGTTCTCAATTATACCACTTACTTCTCCCATTGTAATGATGGTGCGCATACCCTTTGGGGTACCCTATTGGGAACTGGCATTATCCGCTGCACTGCTTATTTTAACCTTTATCTTTACCACATGGCTGGCAGGGAAAATTTACCGCGTGGGCATCCTGATGTATGGCAAAAAAGTGAATTATGCCGAATTGTGGAAATGGATCCGGTATAAAAATTAGCCTTTCCACATGCGATATGCCATTATTGATTTGGGTACTAACACTTTTAACCTCCTTATTGTAGAAGGTGTCAGCCCGGATAAATATAACATCATATTCAATGATAAACTTCCGGTAAAACTTGGCCTGGGAGGTATAAATAATCGTTTACTTACGCCTGAGGCAGTGAACCGGGGCGTAGGAGCTATGGTAAGCCATAAAGAAAAAATTCTGGAACATAAGGCCGGTCAGGTTTTTGCATTTGCCACCTCAGCCATAAGGGATGCCAGCAATGGTGGCGAATTTAAAAAAAAGGTGTGGCAAGAAACCGGTATCGATATCCGGATAATTTCAGGTGATAAGGAAGCACAATACATCTACCAGGGTGTAAAAAAGGCTTTTCCTTTTACCGATCAGGTTTCTTTAATACTCGACATTGGAGGAGGAAGCAATGAGTTTATTTTCGCCAATGAAAATGGGCCACTCTGGGCCCGGAGCTATGATGTAGGCATTGCAAGACTGCTGGACAGGTTCGTTCCTTCAGAACCCATCACTCCTAAACAGTTAGCGCAGGTAAATGCTTTTCTTAACCAGGAACTTAATACATTTTTAGAGGTTATCCCAAAATATGGCGCTACTTCTCTGGTGGGCGCCTCCGGCACATTTGACACTTTTCGTTCTATGATGTTGCTGGATCAGAAATCATCTGTAGATATTATTAATCCTACTTGCGTACGGTTGGAAAAAGAGGCTTTTGAAAATCTCACCCAAAAGTTAACTGCCAGCACCACTGAGGAAAGAAAAATGATGCCCGGCATGGAACCCATGCGCATTGAAATGATTGTGCTTGCCTCAATTTTTGTTACCTTTACATTGGAAAAAACAGGCATTCAAAACCTGTATCAAACGGATTACTCCCTGAAAGAGGGGGTTTTATCTTCAATTTTTGAAAATAAATAAATTATGGCAAATATTCTTGTGATAGATGATGAAAAAGGGATCCGCGATACCCTGAAAGAAATACTTGAATATGAAAAACATACCGTGGATGTTGCCGAAGAAGGACAGCAAGGCCTCGAAAAGTTAAAAACCAATACTTACGAAATTGTGCTTTGTGACATAAAAATGCCCGGAATGGACGGTATTGAAGTGTTGGAAAAAATAGTGGAGGATTATCCGGAAATGCCTGTGATTATGATCTCCGGCCACGGAAATATTGATACAGCCGTGGAAGCTATTAAGAAAGGGGCTTATGATTTTATAGAAAAACCATTGGACCTGAACCGGATGTTGATTACCATACGGAACGGACTGGACAAATCCACCCTGATTACGGAAACAAAGGTGCTAAAGAAAAAAGTAAGCAAAGCTTACCGCATGGTGGGCGAATCCAAAGCCATTCAAAACGTACGCGACTTGATTGATAAAGTAGCCGAAACTGAAGCGCGCGTGCTTATTACCGGCCCAAATGGCTCAGGAAAAGAGCTGGTGGCGCATGCCCTGCATGAAAAGAGCAACCGCCGCGGTGCTCCTTTTGTAGAAGTGAACTGCGCAGCCATTCCGTCGGAGCTTATCGAGAGTGAGCTTTTTGGACACGAAAAAGGTTCTTTTACCTCGGCTCACAAACAACGCATTGGTAAATTTGAACAGGCCAACGGTGGCACCCTGTTCCTTGATGAAATTGGAGATATGAGCCTATCAGCCCAGGCAAAAGTGCTTCGTGCCCTGCAGGAAAATAGAATCAGCCGTGTGGGAAGCGACAAGGATATAAAAGTAGATGTACGCGTAATTGTAGCCACCAACAAAGACCTGAAAAACGAAATTGAACAATCCAACTTTCGTGAAGACCTTTACCACCGCCTCAGTGTAATCATTATCCAGGTGCCGTCTCTCAACGAACGCATTGAAGATATACCCTTGCTCGCCGAACACTTTAATGAGCAAATTTGCGGAGAATATGGCATGCCTAAAAAGAGCATTAGCACCGATGCCATTGAAGAACTTCAAAAAATAAAATGGACAGGTAACATCCGTGAGTTCAGAAATGTACTGGAACGGCTCATTATACTTACAGATAAAGAAATTACCGGCAAGGATGTAAAAACCTATGCCATGCCTATTTCTAAATAATCAGGCCTTTTTATTTTAATTATGTGAGCGAAATTTTAACAAGAGCCATCCAACTAAAGCTAATAATGAAGTGATAAGTGTAGCGTAAATATTTGAAAACAACCCTATTTGTACAGCCTCACCAGCATCCATCCCCAAAAGGGAAAAACCAGCTGTCCAGCCGGCTTCAAAGGTCCCCAGGTTACCAACTGCACTCAATGGTAATACAAGTGTGAAGTTTGAAATACTGGAAGCAAAACTAACTTCTGCAAAGGGATAGGGCAAACCAAACGCTCTTACAATAAAGTAATAATACAGGTAAATGAGCAACCAGCTACCAAAAGACATGAGCACAATGCCCGGAATAAAATTACGTGGCATTTTATTGATGAAATCATTCAATCGATCTACATAACTTCGGATTTTAAGCTGAAAGCGACTGCTCCCAAAACGGGTAAGAATAAGTATACTCCTTCTGGTAAATCCCAATACCCGGCGCGGAAATATAAACAACAGCAAAGAGGCTATGATGATAAAAATAGCGATTACCCTAAAAATAATTACCAGGTCGCGCTGCCATTCATGATCAGTGATACCGATGATCGACAAAAACAAAACGAGCAAAATACCATATAAATCGATTACACGAATGAACACAAGGCCTGTTATGCCTTTGGAATAAGAAATATTTAAGTACTTCTTTAATAAAACCGGCAAAGTGGCTTCACCGGTCCTTGCAGGAAGTATGCGGTTAAAAAAGTAATGAAGTGATGAAATCGCAAAAAGCTGCTTCACTTTTTTGCTGGAAAACAATATCATAAAACGCCCTACCCTAAAGAAATAGGCCGCAAAAAGGCAAATAAAAGATATGATCAGATACCAGGAATTAACGTCTTTTATTTCAGAAATAAAATAGTTGAAATCAACATAAACAATGAGCACACCCACAAACCCGGCCGGAATTAACACAGAAAGTATGATTTTAACTATGCGCCACATTAAAAAAGCGACTCTTTATGCTTACAGAAAGCCATAAGCCAGGGAAACACAACTTTGTATTCCTCAACGATAAAATTCTTTTCAAGCATTTTATGGAAGCTGCGCCATGTCCAATGCTGCAGATGCCCGGGAGTGTTGCCTAAACTGCTCAAATACTGAAGACGTATCATATTGAGTATGCGCCAGACAGGCTCTTTTGGGACTGAAAAAATAAAAGCATCAGCATTTATTTTCGTAAGTTCTTTTAAAGCCGTCTCTGGATATTCCAAATGCTCAAGCACTTCTGACATTACAACTATATTGAATTTTTTATTTTGGAATTCTTTTAAATCATAAGCGGAACCTGTTTTAAAAACGCCATCAGGATTTGACTCACGGGCTAATTCAACAATCTCAGGTGTGATGTCGAGGCCTAAATACGACGTACCGGGAAAAGCTTGTAATATCTCAGAAGCCAGATGGCCTTCGCCACAGCCAACCTCCAGTACAGCAAGCTCCTTATCACCTACGCCCGCAATAAATTGCTTCAGATTATTCATAAACCGCTCCATCAGGAATCGATAGAGTGGATTAACTGTATGGTACTTGTTATAAACATTACCCGTTATTATTTCCTGTCCCATTGTTGTGTTTTTTGCATTTCAAGAAGCTTTTCCAACAGCTTCCGGTTTGTGGAAATAAGATCAGCCAGTATTCCAATCATTATCAATAAAAAACCCAGGATGATAAAAGTGGTGGAAAATACAAGCGATTGAATATGTCCCTGACCGCCACCTGTGAAAAAAAAGTACAAAAAGCGGGCAAAACCAACAAGGCCCGGAAGAAGTATAATTATTCCCATAGCGGTGAACAAACGCAGCGCCCTGTATGTAGCATAAGCTCTAACTACGGTATAAAACTGCCGCGATATAAAATCAGGTATTCCTTTAAATAACCTCGATTTGCGTAATTGTTTATTTGTGCGGATAATCACTGATTCTATCCGTAACTGCTCATGTCCTAATTGAATAAGATTCTCTAATGTGTAAGAAAAATCAGTTACAATATTGATCTTCCTGGCAGCTTCGCGAGAATATGCTCTGAAACCACTCACGGTATCACGGGCATTGGTATGGGACAATTTTCTTATAAATGCGCTACCAACATTTTGCAGTCGCTTTTTAAACCATGAAAAATGCTCTATGTTATTGGTGTCCCGGTCTCCAATTACCACATCGGACTTCCCCTCTAAAATGGGCTTAACAAGTTTCACAATATCAGCGCCATTGTACTGATTATCTCCATCAGTATTTACGATAATATCAGCCCCCAGCTTTAGGCAATGTTCAATGCCTGCTTCAAAAGTACGGGCCAGACCTCTGTTGGATTTAATATCGATGATATGGTTTACACCTATTTTTTGGGCAACCTCTACGGTATTGTCTGTGCTGCCATCGTTTATGATAAGGGTTTCAATTTCTGAAATACCGGGAATAATTTTTGGTATATCCTCATATGTTGCTGGCAGGGTATCTGCCTCATTAAAGCATGGTATTTGTATTATCAGTTTCACATTTACAATTTAAAGGGACAAAATTAGTAGCTTTTTTAAGAAATAATAATTTAATTTGGTGAAATAAAATTACACTAAAAAATTGGGAATGAAACTGAACATCGTGCAAAAGATCTTTGAGATTAAGGAAAGAAATATATTTTTATTCCTACTCCTAATAAACTCACTTCCATTACTCATTTTTCGCTTCTATCCTACTATGGATGGTGCAGCACATCTTTATAATTCAAACATCCTGGCAAGACTGCTATTGGATGTCTCCAGTATTTATCATGACTTTTATACGTTTAACCCGCAATTAGTGCCAAACTGGCTGGGGCATTTTTTTCTTGCTCTATTTAATTCATTCCTGCCTGCTTATATGGCAGAAAAGATCGTTCTAATCAGTTATAGCATTTTGCTTCCAGTCTCCTTCCGTTATATGATCAAACAATTCAATATCAATATTACCAGCCTGTCTTACCTGATTTTCCCCTTCGTTTTTCATTTCTTATTTATACTGGGTTATTATAATTTTAGCTTTAGTTTTATACTGTTTTTCTTTATTATGGGCTTAATACATAGGTATGCAGAGACTAAAGTTAATTTAAAAGTAGGAAGTATATTCTTGTTTCTGTTTTTCTTAATGGCTGTAGCACACATATTTGGTTTTGTTTTACTAATGGTAAGTATTAGTCTATATTATTTTTGGAGAGCTATGTTGATATTGTCAAAGCAAAACAATGAAAAAATTATCCATCTATTAATGAAATACTTACGGTTAATGCTACATGCATTACCGGGCATGTTTATTATTCTTTGGCACTTGCTCCAACATCAATCACCCGATGCAATGAAATCTATGGGTTCGCATGAAAATATATGGACTTATCTGATGATGATAAGACCTGTCATTGCCTACAATTTTTCTAGAGAAACCGGTCCCGCCTCCCTTATGTTTCTTGTTCTCTTTAGCCTTTTTATTGTAAATCTCTACTTGCGAATTGTTGAAAATAGAAAGAAGTTAAATAATAAGTGGCATCAAGTATTTGAACTTTCAGATTTTTGGTTGCTCATTGCAGTAGCAATGATATTTATTATGGCCATTTTTCCTAACCATATCGGCGGAGCGGGAAATGTACTAAATAGATTTGGACTTGTCTTTTTTCTTTCGCTGATTGCCTGGATAAATACAGGAAAATTACCCAGGTGGTTCTATCGTGCTTTCGTTTTTATCTTTCTTATTGCAAACAGCATTCTGATTGAATATTACGTAAGAGTTTTAAAAGGTTTAAACAATACTGCCTCAGAAATTTATAATGCAGCAAATTATATTGATGACAATAGCACCGTATTTGCTTATAATGCCAGTGGAAATTGGTTAATGGGTCATTTCTCAAATTATATAGCCACGGAAAAATCTATTTTCGCAAATGATAATTATGAAGCTGATATGGGATATTTTCCTGTAGTCTGGAAAAAAGAAGCCAAACCATTAAATGAATTGAATGCTAAAACTTATGATTATTTTTTAATATATGGCAGTAATAAAGATGATCTACCCGAAAATATTGATGATATTTTGAAAAGTGAATACACTAATATTTTCGAATCTACATTTATAAAGCTCTACAAAGGAAACTAATTATTTTATCGATAAAGATGAAGTTCAAAAACCGCATTTCAATTTTCTCAATAATCATATCCTTGATAATTCTAACATGGACAATGGTTAACCAGCGACAATGGGAGCGTAATAACAGAGTTATTGCAAATGATGCAATTATTTATTACGCATATTTGCCAGCCTTCTTTATTTACCAAGATCTGACAATGAATTTTAAAAATGAAATAAAAGATAAAGAAGTAAAAATATGGGCACATAAACTTGATAATGAAAATTATGTGCTAAAAATGTCTATGGGTCTGGCTTATCTTTACTCTCCCTTCTTTGCTGCCGCGCATGCATACAGTATCGTGTCTGGACACAGAACTAATGGATACGCTCCCCCGTACAAATTAGCATTAATGCTTAGCTCACTTGTTTATCTATTGCTCGGATTACTTGCTCTTAGAAAATTTCTACTCAATTTTGTGAAAGATTTAACTGTTGGTATTACTGTTTTAATCCTTGTTTTTGGAACTAACCTAGCATATTACACTATTATTGAAGGACAAATGTCTCATGTATACAGCTTTTTCCTTTTTGCATTATTCCTTTTAATTACAAAAAGCTGGCATACTCGCCAGCAGTTTAGGACTGCGATCTTATTAGGTATAGTTAGCGGTCTAATCTCTCTCATAAGGCCTACAAACATTGTAATTATTCTAATTTTCCTTTTCTGGAATTCATTTAGTGTTTCAGATTTTAAAAACAATATCTATCTGTTTTTGCAAAAATATAATCACATATCCATAATGATCCTTGCTGGTATACTTGTTTGGTTACCTCAACTATTTTACTGGCACAATATAACCGGATCATGGCTTTACTATTCGTATAATGATGAAAGCTTTTTCTTTACAAATCCTGTATTTATGAAAGGTCTTTTCAGTTTCAGGAAAGGTTGGCTTATTTACTCACCCGTGATGATATTTTCTCTGGTTGGCATTATTCATTTATTTAGAATGAAGCATAAATATGCTGTTCCTGTTTCTATTTTTACTTTCATGAATTTATGGATTATATTTTCATGGTGGTCTTGGTGGTATGGAGGAAGCTTCGGTCAACGTGCAATAATTGAATCTTATTCATTGTTGGCACTACCTTTAGCTATCTTGATTCAGCGCATATCGACTTTTAAGGTGCCGCTTAAAATAATTACTATTGCACTGCTCTTTATGTTTTCAACATTGGGACTCTGGAATAGTATAAAATACTATTACGGTTCCATTCACTGGCAGTCAATGACCAGCGAAGCTTATTTCGATTCATTCTTAAAAACTAGACCTAACAAAACCTTTTATGAAAAACTTGAAAGACCAGATTATGAGGGCGCTAAAAAAGGTGATCGTTAGAATTAAATTCGTGCAGTTTTTTGTGATTTGAAAATCTATTTGCTTGAGAAAATAAAGTAAAGAGAAAAACCTTAAAAAAATGAAAAAAAAATTAATAGCTCATAATATTATAATCATATTCACCATTCTTTTACCTCTGCTTTATACTATACTCCGGGCTATCCAAATTCCTTTTAGCCATGATGAAAGTTTATCATTCAATTTATATGAGAACTCAAGTCTATGGGGGATAATTACCCTTAGCCCACCCTCTTCAAATAATCATGTTATAAATACTTTACTCATGCAGTTGTTTTCTAGTATTCTTGGTAACAGTGAGTTTGTGTTAAGATTAGGGGTAATAATTGCACATCTTTTTTACAACATTTACCTTTATAAAATTGCCCGTCTTTTAAAGCTAGACCTACTTTTTACCATTGTTTTAATACTATTATCCAATGCTAATCCTTATTTGCTTCAATTCTTTTCAGTTGCAAGGGGATATGGTATCGCCATAGCTTTTATGATTGTTACCCTTTATTATTTTTTAAAAACCTATTTAACAGGAAATAAACGATTTGCAGTCCATACTTATATTTTTGCTTTTCTAATGGTCTACAGCCATTTTAGCTTTTTATATGTATGGTTTAGTTTAATAATTGTTGACATAGTTCTTTGGTACCTTAAAGAAAAGCCAGTTAAATTAAGAAAGTTGTTAATTGATTATAAGATTAAAGGTTTCATAATTGGGTTATCTGCCATCCTATTTTATTTTCCAATAGAAACAATAGTGGAGATTAATGAGATAAAGTCGCGAATGATCAATGGCCTATGGAATGAGACGGTAATTTCTTTTATAAGAACCTTTATTGACGATCCATCAAGCCTTTGGTTTAAACTATCGAAATTAATGCTAATCAGTTTATTAACCTTGATTTGCTTGACGAGCATTCAAAAAGTAATTAATCATCAAAATAAAAAAATCAACCATTTAACTTTTGCCTTATTCCTATTGCTAGTGCTACCAGCATTATTCTCCTACCTTAATTTTCTGATTATGGATGCGGAATTTCTCGTTTACCGTAAAACAATATTCTTTTATCCGCTCCTTATTGTTAATCTAATTTTACTTTTTCTACCCAAAGTTACTGATCCAAACAATCGTATTTATAAATATGTAGTATTTATAATAGGGATTCTTTTAGTGAGCAATACTCTAATTAAAATAAATCTTACTTATATATCTCCATGGTTATATGATGCTGCGAATAAAAAATTCATTCAAGACATTATCAATTTAAGGGGAGAAAAAGAAGGGGTGAGAGTAGGAATAACCTGGTATTTTGAACCAGCACTAAATTATTACAGAGAAACTAAAAATTTAACCTGGCTAAATGAATTCCAGAGACATGCTGATGAAAAGCCTTATGATTATTACTATTTTCAAGAAGACTATTACTATACTTTTGAGATAGATCCTGACACACTTGAAATCATTAAAAGGTACCCGGTGAGTAACACATTTCTTGCAAAACCTTTGAATTAATGTTAATTTATCCTCTTAAAAAAGTATATAGCATATGGCTCATCACCAAATTTAAATTCTTCCGCAGGATGAAATTCTTTTACCAGTTCAAAATTTTCATTTTGCAGCAAACTATCTAATGGATTTCCTCTCCCAGCACCAAATTGCCCATCCCAAATTACAACATCGCCTTTTTTTGATATCTCATTTATTCTGGAAAGGCTGAATAACTCCTGGTTGGTTTCCTTTTCAAAAGGATCTAGATCCATAAATAAAATAAAAAATGGTTCAAAATAATAAACTTTTGAAGTATCTGTATAATAATTTGATTCCAAATACCAATCACTGGCCTGCTTAACCAAACTCTCTTTCCTAGATAGAGAAGTAGGTATAGAAAATGCCTTAAAAGGTGCAATAACTATAAAGAAGAGTACTACAACAGTTATTATCGATGAAATATACTGGTTATTAAAACTTAACCTTCTTAAAATATTAAAGCCTTTAACAGCTATAATCGCTGCAAAAGGTAAAGCCGGGATCATATGACGTAAAGATCCAATAACTTTAAAGACTCCAAACCATACCATGATTACCTGTGAAATGTAAAACGTAAGAAAAGGCAAAAAAACTAAAAGTAGAAAGTATTGGTTTGTTTTATTCTTTAAATATTTCTTAGTTGAAATGATATCCCAAAAAAATATGACAATTTCTAACAAAATCAAAATACCAGCAAGTATTCCAAAAACCCTGTTAGTATTATTAATAAAATGCAGTGGGTCACCCATTGGAACGGAACCCTGATTTGAACTATATGGTAATTCCTTAATAAACCATAGCAAATCATTGTAATGAAAATATCCTATAACACTGAAAAAAAACGTACCCAGAAAAAAGTAAGGGATAAACCGGTATTTTTTATCAGCAACAAGGGCTAAAAACAAAAAACTCATAAAAAGCAATGCTTCCGGGCGAAAAAAAGGTGAAAAAGAGATTGCAATGACTGCTGCAACCGCTTTGTCTTTAAGGTATAAATAATATGATGCAAGTATTAATGTCATGAATAGAATCTCTGTCATACCTGACATCATGGTAACAGTATAAATTGGAAAAAATACCAGAAAAATGAATGCAAGAATGGCATTTGAAATATTAAAATATCGGGCAATCTTATAGACAAGTAAGCCATTGATCACGCCAAATAGCACATTAGCCAACCTAATTCCAATAAACCCACTCTGCGCAAAAGGAGCCATGATAATATTAAATCCGGGTTTTCCCCACATATCAAGTAATACATAAGGGTGTTCAAAACCAAATCTGGGGAATTTATAGTGAGAGACATTGTCAGGACCTCCGTGAAAACCCTCTGAAAGAAATGTTAAAACGGAAAAAACAACTAATAATATAAAAGCAAGCAAATAGGGAGAAATTAAATCTCCTGACTTTTTAGAATTGAATAAATTATACTGAAGAATGCATTTTAATGCTGCAATGCCGTCTTTCCAGTTTATTTTCTTTCCTTCATCATAAGTACGTCCATAATATGATATCCCAACCTCATAAATACGTATTGCAGGAATTTTTGATATTTTGGCAGTAACCTCGGGTTCAAAACCAAATCTCTTTTCTTTCAAGTTAATACCTTTAATTACTTCGGCCCGGAAAAGCTTATAGCATGTCTCCATATCCGTTAGGTTAAGATTTGTAAACATGTTGGATAGAAAAGTAAGAAATTTATTCCCTATCGTGTGCCAAAAAAATAATATCCGATGGGGGTTTGAACCCATGAAGCGTGAACCGTAAACAACATCAGCTTTATCCTCCATGATAGGTTTTAAAAGATCTTTATATTCACGAGGGTCATATTCAAGATCTGCATCCTGAACTAAAATGTAATCTCCTGTGGCCTCCTTAATACCCCTGTGTATAGCGGCGCCTTTACCATAATTTTTATCCTGTTGGAAAAACTTTATATCAAGCTCCGGTTTCCTACCTATATATTCCATAATTAGGGTTACTGTTCTATCATTGGAATAATCATCAATAATAACAACCTCTTTATGTATCCCTTCTATATCATGGGCAAATATTTCGTCCAAAATAGAAATAATAGTTTGCTCTTCATTATAAGCAGGTACTATTACAGATAGTTTTTTCATAACTTACAATTTATCAATCAAAATCAATTCACCTTTGGTTTAGTGATAAGCTAATAGGTTTCACACTATAACAAATAAACCCATATAATCCACCAAATACAAAAAAGGTTATAAGGATAAGTACTGAGAAAGCAATTGCATCTTCAGAAGCTAAACCCAAAATACCAAAAATAAAAACAAAAGCTGCATCTCGTGTTCCAATGCCTGAAAAAGAGATAGGTATAAAAGATAAAACATTACCTATGGAAATGATGATAGCGACGTTGGAAAAAGTGACATCAATATTCATAGCTTTAATCAGCATAAATCCACTGAAAAACAAGCTAAAGTAGGCCATGATTGTCAAAAATAATGGAATTATTATCCGAATGTTCAGCATTTTTTGTATTTCTACAAAGAAAGCCTCACCAAAATCTTTAATTTTATTGGTGTATTTCTTGAAAAACCGTGATTTTGAAATCATCAATAACAATGGATATGTCCATGACTTTTTAATAGCAATTAAAGGAAGTAACATTATCAGGAAAATACCAAAATAAAAAAGTTTATCAACATCTCCAAAGAGTGAAAGCTTAAAAAAACCTAACAATGTAATGAATATCAGGATATACACATCAAATAATCTATCTACAAGTACTGAGGGAATGACGCTGGCAAGTGGTAGTTTTTTATCGTTTCTTACATATATTGCCTTGGCCATTTCACCCATACGTCCCGGTGTAATAAAACCAATAAAATTTGAAGATGTAAAAGCTAAAAGTGCTTGTAAATAACTATATTTGATACCTTGCATATGCATGAGAAAGTTCCAGCGCATTGATTTAAATAAGTAAACAGGAATAACCAGTATTACCGCATAAATAAATAAGTCTGTTCTAATATTTCTTATCGCTATTATCAACTGCTCCGTATCAACCTTAGTCAAAAGTATGATAAGAATTACAACACCGATAAGTCTTGGCAGTATTTTCAAAGTTGTGACTCGAAATTTTTTATTTTTTGCCAATTTTATCGAGGGGTTTTCTGGCAATAATTGCCTGATTAACAAACATCCAGTTAAAAATAACAACCTTCTCTACAAGCCTGTCAACTGAAAGTGAGAAACCTGCATTTACTTTTATATGCATGTAAGGAAGAAAGCTAACGGGTGTCCACATAAATCGTTGGAAACGCAATATCTCAAGGCCTGCCTCTTCTACGATTTTCTTCATTAATTTTTTGTCCATATCCGTTTCATGCTGGTCTTCCCTGAGTAATCCCAACCGGGTTGATATATCATCCCAGAAAGGATTTGGACTTGTAGCTATAAATAATCCTCCTGGTTTGAGTACATCTGCAGCCTGCTGTATTGATTTTAATGGGTCTGGCAAATGTTCAAGCAACGCCAGGGCACATACGGCATCATATTTTTTTTCTTTAATATCTGCTGAAAGATTCATCACATCTCCCTGAACAAGCGCCACATTCTTAGGCAATTCCGGTGCTGTATCGATGAGTTCGCTGGAGTATTCAATACCTGTAAATTCAGATTTGGGAATCAAATTATCTAATTCAGCAAGTGTTAACCCTTCAGCCGCTCCAAAATCAAGTACTGCCAATCCAGAGGTTCGATTTAAATATTCTTTAATGGTGTTGGACACAAAACGTGCGCGTGTTTTGTACCTGAATATTAACTCAGGCTTTTGAAGGCGTTCAATGGCATAGCGTT
>Ga0207419_1000898_pt1 | contig 24505 bp, 21 predicted proteins | sample ElkSloMetagenome_4_FD_184723 | JGI IMG/M metagenome (GOLD analysis project Ga0207419, IMG submission 184723) | Hot spring microbial communities from Elkhorn Slough, Monterey Bay, USA - MD2A (version 2) | ecosystem: Environmental > Aquatic > Marine > Intertidal zone > Estuary: Microbial mat ... | reverse complement strand
AAGAAGTGTTGTATTTATTGTCGCCCAATCAACCGGAAATAACCATTAATTGCCACAATATAAAAAAGGAAAGTAATGAATTATTTAGTTTTCAACATGATGACGAAGCAACTTCGATAAATTATAGTTTGCCTCATCGATATTTGTATGAGCCTAATGTAGCAATATTAAAAGCCGGTGCCTTTAAATCAATTGCGGCAAAGTTTGATATAAATAAGCTACATAAAAACTCTCATCTCTATACTTCAGATAATATTATCGAAGCATTTCCCGGGCGAATATTTAAAGTAGAAAAATTGCTTCAATTCAGCAAAAAAGCGGCAAAGCATCTTCCGGCAAAGCTTAACATTATTAGCCGCAACTTTCCATTAAGTGTACAAAAAATATCTGCAAAGCTTAGCATAAAAGAAGGTGGCGAGCAATATTTAATTGCCACTACCCTGAGCAACAATGAAAAAAAACTGATTTTGGCCTCCAGGATATCTTGATTTTTTTCCATTGATAACACATTTAAGCTACATTCAGTTAGTCAAGTAATTAAACAGAAAATACATATGAAAATTCTGCTAACAGGTGCAAATGGTTATATTGGCAGGCGGCTCTTGCCTCGCTTGGTTATGAATGGGCATGAAGTAACATGCATGGTGCGTGATCGCCGTCGAATTGAATTGGAGGAAACTTTAATAGAAAAGGTATCTTTTGTAGAAGCAGATTTGCTTAAGCCGGATACTTTAGAAAAAATCCCTGACGATATAGAGGCAGCTTATTATTTAGTGCACTCCATGGGTAGCTCCGGAGGTAAGTTTCAAGACCTGGAAATACAGGCTGCTCAAAATTTTAATGCTGCAATGGAAAATACCAATTGTAAGCATATAGTATTTTTAAGTGGAATTGTAAATGAAGAAAGCCTTAGTCGCCATCTTAGATCGCGTCTGCAAACCGAAGAAATATTACAATCTTCTGCCATACCAGTTACCGTACTGCGAGCGGCCATTATTATAGGTTCGGGTGGAGCTTCATTTGAAATTATTCGTGACTTAGTAGAAAAACTGCCTGTAATGGTAGCGCCCAAATGGCTCAAGACGCGTTGTCAACCCATTGCTATCAGGAATGTGCTGGAATACTTGGAAAAAATATTGTTGAAAGAAGAAGCTTATCATAAAACGTTTGATATTGGCGGTCCGGATATTCTCACTTATAAAGAAATGCTACTGCAATTTGCTGATGTAAGGCACTTAAAAAGAACAATTATTTCTGTACCGGTTTTATCGCCTCGCATATCTTCTTACTGGTTGTATTTTATCACTTCTACATCTTTTCCATTGGCGCAAACCTTGGTAGACAGTATGAAAAATGAAGTGATTATTCAAAATAAAGGGATTGAAAAAATACTTGATATTGAATTGTATAATTATAAGCAAGCAGTAGAAAGAGCTTTTGACCGCATTGCGCAAAATGAAGTGATATCAAGCTGGAAAGATGCTTTGGCCAGCAGCAATATTGATACTAACTTAATGGAGTATATTCGCTTGCCCACTTACGGTTGTTTTGAAGATAGAAAAGAAAAGATTTTTAAGGGAGACGACGAAAGAGTAATCAATAACATTTGGAAAATAGGTGGTAAAACAGGCTGGTATTCTTCTCGTTGGCTTTGGGAAATTAGAGGTTATATAGATAAAGTTGTGGGTGGTGTTGGGCTGCGCCGAGGCCGCAGAAGTCCCAGCCTTTTGGTGCCGGGCGATGCTTTGGATTTTTGGCGTGTACTAATGGCCGACCGAAAAGAAGGCAGACTATTGCTATACGCGGAAATGAAACTTCCTGGAGAAGCATGGCTAGAGTTTAAAATAGATAAAGAAAAAAAGAAGTTGATTCAAACGGCTACCTTTAGGCCGAGTGGATTGTTTGGGCGTTTATACTGGTATAGTTTATTACCTTTTCACGGTATTATATTTAATAATATGGCAGCTCGGATTGCTCACAATTAGTTTTTGGGAAAAATAAATAACCGGGTACAATTTATTTTATGCCTGGTTATTTAAAATTATCACCCTCTAATAATCGACCTTACCCCTGGTAGCTTTTTTCTCTGATCTTTTCTTTTTAGTTTTTATTCTTTTTTCCTTGGCTTTTTTAGAGGGTTTGGTGGCTATTCTTTTCTTCTTTTTCTTAAGTGCAGTTTCTAAATATTGATAAAATCGCTTTTGAGCCAATTCTTTATTCTTATGCTGGCTGCGGTATTCCTGGGCAAATACCAGTAGGTCGCCTTCATTATTAATGCGTCTTTTTAGTTTGTCATTAATTTTTTCTTTCTCTTCATCGGAAAGCAACTGCGAATCGCCAACATTAAATCGTAATTCTACTTTGGTTTCTACTTTGTTTACATTTTGACCACCGGGCCCACCACTGCGAGAAGTTTTCAAGGTAAATTCATTTTCAAAAGGACGATACTGCAGTGGTTGATTATTATTATTTCGCATATAATTACAACAATATTATCAACTACGTGGTTATGCTTCAACTAATTTTAATATTAACACTGGGTTAGCTGCACTGAATAAAGGTTAATTATTTCAATTGGTATTTACTAACTTTATTTAAAATAAATTTATCTAAGTAGATTTGATTAGTTCAGAAAAAATAAGAGAAAAAATTGGGAGTGCAGGCATAAAAGCTACTTTGCAGCGGGTGCTTACGTATGAAGCATTGCTGTTGCTCGACCATCCTACTGCTGAGCAAGTACATGACTGCCTTACAAAACAACATCCATCTATATCATTGGCCACGGTTTACAAAACTCTTGATTTATTTGTAAAAAGCGGGTTGATAGATAGAGTAGAAACTGCACAAGGTATAAAGCGATACGATTATAATACTAAAAAGCATAATCACATTTATTGTTCCAATACCAATGAAATCATTGATTATTTTGACCATGACCTGAATCAGCTAATTGAAGAATATTTTAAAAACAAAAAAATAGAAAATCTCACCATTGAAGATATCAAACTTCAAATAAAGGGGAATAAAACTGATCCTAAGAGAAAGATTACAATAAAATAATTTTCGAAAAACCCCTCATCTTCAGCGTGTTGTAAACCATCAATAATTTTTTTTTAAATAAGTGTAACAAATAACCCATATTTTCAACTAACAGGTAAAGGTTTACAATAATTATTGGGGTATTATGAAAAAGGTTATCACATTTTTATTTTTAATTAACATTATAGTATCAGTAGCTTGGTTCAATTACCAGGTATATCAAAAAGTCAGAAGTCAAAAACAAATTGAAGCTACCATAGAAATAGCATCAGAAAAAACTCCATGGCTTTCAATCAAAGCTCTTGATGTTTTCCAAAATAATTTTGTTTCTGACATTCTATTCAAGAGGTTTTAAATGCAATGCCTGATTTAACTCGTCAGGCATTTTGCTTATTTTAATGAGGCACGTAAGAGTACTGCACTCTAAATTTCTCGTCAATGGCTCCCAGTCTATCGTAAGCTTCTTTGGTAAGCTTTATGTCAATTGCTTTATTGTCACCAGTATTGGGCAACTTACCAATTATTTTTACAAATACACTTAAGTTATTCATTTCATTTTTTACTTCCACAATGGTGCCTATAGGAATATTTTTGTGTAAGGCGAGATATTTTTTCGTGTCTTCACTGCCTTCAATTAAAGTCGCTACTCCGGTATGAACTTCCTTTTTCAGTTCGGCAGTGGTGTTTCTTTTCTTTAAGCTAAGGTTGCTATTGGTATATGGGTTGTCTTCAATTGGTATTTTTTTTATGTCAGGCGCTGAGTTGGAATTGTTTTTTTGTGAGTCATTATCTTCTTCCGGTAAGTTGGTAGAAGTGGTTTTTTGTACGGTATCTTCCATTACCGGTTTGGTATGATTTACAATTGTGTTGCTTTTATCGTTACCTTGATTAGCCACCGAAATTGGTTTGTTAGATTTTCTAATGTAACCCACAATCAATTCCTGCCCAATATTAATATTATTGTCATTTAAATTATTCCATTCTTTTATATCTTTTCTGTTCACGTTATACTTTCTGGCTAGAGAATAGATGGTTTCTCCAGCTTGTACATTGTGTTTCATTTGAATACCCTGTTGGGTCAAGGTTTGATTTACTGATGGCACATCAGGTTGCTCAGCGGAAGATAAATCTTTAACAGGGTAAATAACCAATTCCTGCCCTATGCTTATATTTGTATTATTAATTTGATTCCACTCACGTATTTGATTAATATCTACTTTATATTGTTTGGAAATGCTAAACAACGTTTCCGACGGCTGTACTATATGCAAAACACGTGTTCTGTTACCCCCAACTTTTGGTACCAAAGGAATCGGGATTTCAACAATTGCTTGAATGGGCAGATTATCCACTAAGTCAGGATTGGCTTTGGCAATTTCTTCAACCTCAACTCCATAACGACGCGACAATGAAAATAAAGTTTCTTTGGCTTCTATTTTGTGCAATATGTAGGTTTTTCCATTTTTTTCTTTTATTCCTACAGAATCCCTTAAGTTGGCTTGAGCCAATGTAGATAATAATAATAAAAAACCAACTAGTACTTTTCTCATGCTTAATATAGTTTATATCCCTTCAACGTATTTTTATCCTTAATCATTATTAGCAGGCCATTGATTATTACAAAAGTATCCATTCCTATGCCTTTCAAATCCTTGGCCAATTTTTCTTTCAACAGTATTTCGCCTTGCTCATTCAGCACCAGCAGTTCATTGTTGAGGCTTTTTCCCTCGTTTGTCAATAGGTAATAAGAAATAATTATAAATTCCTTTACTTCAAGATAGTCCACTGCTTTTATAGGGCTTATATTATACTTTTTATTTACAAACTTGCTTACTGTATCAAAGTATTCACTGTTTTCCTTATAATGTTGAGGTTGCTCAATTTTATCAATTTTTTGTTGAACAACATCATCAGAAAATGGCTTCAATTTGCCTTCGGGCAATGTAATAATCATGTTTTCAATGTTATCATCATTTTGGCGGAGTACAGTCAACTTCTCATTTTCTACATTTTGTAGTATTACTTGGTGATGCAACCACAACTGTTTGCCCTTTTTCAAGTCGAGTGCAAATATATCTTTTACATCCGGCGATTGTTGATCATGATATTGGTACAAAATCAAACTTTCTTTATTGACCGAAAGCATACTGGTCCACCATCTTTCTGCCGGTTGTATTTTCTTATTAATAAACTTATTTTTTTTTAAATCAAAAGCTGCATAACTTGCGTTATATTTGGCATTGTTTCTAATTTCAAGCGCCAATACCCCGGCCTCATTATCGCATAGCAAATTAAAAATTTGCCCATCGAATTGAAGGTCGATTATCGTTTTGATTTTAGCGTTTTTCATAATTTAAGTGCAAATTTAAGGTAAACAAATGAGGTACTTTAATATATTGAGCAATACCCTGCTATTGTTTTTTTTATTTCAGGCTGCTGCTGTACTGGCTCAAACTGGTAATGACAGCACAACTCGCGTATTTGTAATGGAATTACGAGCAGGTATAGATCCGCGAACCAATCGTTATACCGAACTGGCCCTGGAAGAAGCCATGGAGCAAAATGCTGACTTGATAATTGTGGATATGAATACCTACGGGGGTGCCGTGAATGATGCCGACGAAATACGCACCCGTTTTCTGGAATTTGAAAAACCTATTTATACGTTCATTAATAAAAATGCTGCTTCTGCCGGAGCCCTCATTTCAATAGCTACCGATAGTATTTACATGGCAACAGGAGCCAGCATAGGCGCTGCTACAGTGGTAACGCAAGATGGAGCCGCAGCACCGGATAAGTACCAGTCGTATATGCGATCCATAATGCGCTCTACAGCTGAAGCTACAGGTAGGGATCCTCAAATAGCTGAGGCTATGGTGGACGAGACCATTGAAATTGAAGGGATTACCGAAGAAGGGGATGTGATTACCTTCTCCACTTCTGAAGCAATTGAACATGGCTTTGCAGAGGCTCAAGTAGGCTCTATAGAGGAATTGCTACAGTATGCAGGAATAGAAGACTATGAAATCATTTCATACGAGTTGAGTGCTTCCGAAAAAATCATTTCATTTTTTATAAACCCGATAGTAAGTGGTATTTTGATCATGATAATACTGGGAGGCATATATTTTGAATTACAAACGCCGGGAATAGGTTTTCCAATAATGGCGTCACTGGTAGCACTAATTTTATATTTGGTACCTTATTATTTAAATGGATTGGCTGCCAACTGGGAAATTATCGCGTTCTTTATAGGGCTCGTGCTTATAGCACTCGAGCTTTTTGTAATACCCGGTTTTGGTATTGCCGGTATCTCAGGCATAATGCTTTCCCTTGGTTCGCTCGTTTTAATCATGATTAACAATGATGGGTTCGATTTTAATTTTGTACCATTTGAAGAAGTTGTAGTAGCTATTTCTACGGCTTTAGGAGGGTTGATGGCGGGGGTAATTATGATGTTTCTGGGAGGTGCAAGACTCATGAATTCTAATGTATTTAAAAGAGTGAGTCTTGAAGATGTACAGGATAGACTGCAAGGATATACTTCTAATTTTCAAACCAGCAGCTTTCTGGGCAAAACGGCCACAACCTTTACCGTACTTCGACCTAGTGGCAAAATTATGATTGATGGAGAGATCTATGACGCTTATACCCGGGGTGACTATATTGATAAAAATAGTAAAGTAATAGTAATCGAGGAAAGCGGTACATCTTTAAAAGTAAGAAAAGCAGAAGAATGAAAATTTTAGGAATAATACCCGCCAGGTTTGCATCTACCAGGTTTCCCGCTAAAGCACTGGTAGATATTGCCGGAAAGCCTATGGTGCAAAGGGTTTATGAACAGGCAGTTAAAAGTAAGAAATTAGAAAAAGTAGTAGTAGCTACCGACCATGCCAAAATAAAAGAAGTAGTAGAGTCTTTTGCAGGTGAGGTGGTAATGACCAGTGATCAACACCCCACAGGAACCGATCGATGTTTTGAGGCCCTTCAGTTCCAATCGGCAGATTATGATTATGCCATCAATATTCAAGGTGATGAACCATTTATACAACCGGAAAGTATTGACGAACTCGCCGGTTTGCTAGATGGGTATGCACAGCTGGCCACCTTAGTTACACCATTTAAGAGCAGTGAGCAATTGTTTAACCCCAGCCTGATGAAGGTTATTTTTGATAAATACAAAAACGCGATATATTTTAGCCGAGAAGTAGTACCACATTTGCGAGGAGTAGAAAAGACGTTATGGGCTGAAAAGCACACCTATTATAAGCATGTGTGTATGTATGCTTACCGGGCTGATATATTGGCCGAAATTACTCAACTGGGTCAATCTGATTTAGAAAAAGCTGAATCTTTGGAACAGCTCCGTTGGATAGAAAACGGCTATAAAATAAAAATTGGAATAACTAATAAAGAAAGTATGAGTATCGATACACCGGAAGATTTGCAGAGGGCACTCCGGGCATATGACCTTATTTGAGGTATTTATGATTCCTCATATTTTTTTATGATGAACCAGGCCAGTAAAACCAACAAAATTACGACAGTAATTGTACCTGCTAAAAAAGCGGGTAATTGTTGAGGGTTTTCCAATATGTTTCCCATAATAATGGGCCCTAAAGCTGTAGAAAAAACCATTAAAGTAGTAACCATGCTTTTAATGGATCCAAAAAATCTTACACCATATAGCTCCGCCCATAAGGCAGTGCCTGTAAGAGAACTAAGACTAGCGGTGATAGCGAGTAAAATCATGTAAAGCAGCGCCAACCATTTATTGTCACCCATCATAAGTACTACCATAGCCAATAGCAACGGCACAAGATATACAATTACAGTTTTTCGAGCTGTAAATTTATCAACCAAAGGACCAGCCAAAATACTTGTGAGAATACGTGTAACTCCATAACCTACAAAGCAAGTTGCCATCCATTCCATACTCCAGCCTTTGGCCTGGGCCAATAAATTTTGATGGATAAAAATACCGGTAATAAAAAAGGGTAAAAAAAGAATTACCGGTAAAATCAGATAAAAACGATAATCGGCCAACACTTGCTTTCGAGACAGGTTTATTTTAGAAGCCTCATCTGTTTGCTTGGGCGAATCGGCAAATTGAAATGGATTGTCTTTTTTAACCAACATCATGCTGGCAGGTATAAAAATAAGAGCAACAGATAGTGCCAGCAATTGCCAGGCAGCCTGCCAATGTAGCCAACCAATAACCGCTGCCACCGCTATTGGCAATAAAGTTTCGGCCAATGACAACCCTAGCCCTGATAATGATAACGCTTTACCACGATCTACTGTAAAATATCGAGCTACTCCGGTAGAGCCAATCAGGATCATTAATCCCTGGCCGCAAAAACGCAAGCCCAGCAGTGCCACAAAAAGTAATGCAACATGCTGACTGAAGCTCATGAGCAGACAAAATGCTGCTATTGCCAGGCCATTGATCAAACTGGCCTGTCTTATTTTCAATTTATCTACAAATTTTCCTGCAAAAGGAATAATGGTGGCACTACTAATGGTAGCAATCGCATACAGCAAACCAAAAGTTGAATTAGACAAATTGAAGCTTTGATTAAAGTAAGGCACAAATTGACTAATCAGGAAGGTTTGGCCAAGGGCAGAATAAAAATAATGAGTGGCACCATAGCCCACATAGCCAGGATAGTGAGCAAGAAGTTGTTTGTAGTTCATTGGCTGATTTTATTTTGGTAAAGAGAACTGATTAAATCAGCCGGCAAAGATGAGGAAATTGTGAGGAAATAAGGAAGTAACACTAATTAAATGCTTAACAGAATACACGATATTTTTTTTGAAAATTAAATGATATTATTGATCTACATTTGCCAAAATTTTTGCCACGCCTTACTATGAAAGAAATAAACGCTAAAAAAGAGTTTAGTGATCAACTACAGTCTCATCAATTAGCTGATGCTTTACTCCTTGAAGCTGCCTGGGAAGTCTGCAACCCCATTGGTGGTATTCATACCGTGATCCGCTCCAAAGCCTCTATTGTATGTGATAAATGGCAGCAGCATTATTGCCTGCTTGGCCCATACTTTAGTCATAGTGTTGCATCTGTTTTTGACCCGGTAGATGATGAATCCTGTATTTTTTATCAGGCAACACAATTGTTAAAAAAGGATGGGTATGAAGTTTACTTTGGTAATTGGCTCATAGCCGGTAGGCCGAGGGTAGTGTTATTTAATCCAAACTCGCTGGCTGGTAAACTTAATCAAATAAAGTACTTTCTTTGGGAGGAGCATGAAATCGCATCACCTGGAGATGATAAATTATTAAATCAGGTAATTGCATTTGGTCATTTGATGTATTTATTCCTGGAAAAGCTGAGTGAGTTAAATGCAGGTACGCGTAAAATAATCGCACATTTTCATGAATGGATGGCAGGGCTTCCCATTCCACAGATACGACGTAAAGGATTGCCCATCACTAATATTTTTACCACCCATGCTACTTTAGCGGGTCGTTATCTGGCCATGAATGAAACAAATTTTTATGAAAATTTGCCACATTATGATTGGTTACATTTTGCTCGACAATTTGCAATTGAGCCGCAAGTTCGAATAGAAAGAGCTGCAGCACATGGTGCCCAAGTATTTACTACAGTAAGCGAGGTAACGGCCAATGAGTGTAAATGTCTTTTGGGTCGCAATCCGGATCTTATATTGCCTAATGGGCTAAATATAGAACGCTTTACTGCAATGCACGAATTGCAAAACCTGCATGTTGAATTCAAGGAAAAAATACACCAATTTACTATGGCTCATTTTTTCCAGCACAGTGCTTTCGATCTCGAAAACACTATTTATTTTTTCACCTCCGGTCGTTTTGAATACCGAAATAAAGGATTTGATCTCACCTTGAACGCGCTGAAAAAGCTTAATTTGATGTTGAAAAAAAGTAACTCTGATAAGACAGTGGTTATGTTTTTTATAACCAAACAGCCTTATCATAGCATCAACCCAGAGGTGCTTCAATCGCGAGGGGTTATGGAAGAACTACGGCAAACCTGTTTGGCCATACAACGTGATGTGGGCAAAAAGCTTTTCTATGAAGCTGCAGCAAGTATCGAAACCCGATTTCCCAATCTAAATAATTTCATTGATGATTATTGGAAATTGCGGTACCGGCGAACAATTCAAAGCTGGAAATCAAACATTTTACCCCCCGTGGTTACACACAATTTAGTAAATGAAAAAAGTGATCCGATTTTAGATTATCTTCAAAAAGAAAATCTACTTAATCACAAAGAAGATAAAGTAAAGATCGTTTATCATCCCGAATTTATTAATACTACCAATCCGTTGTTCGGAATAGAGTACGGGCAATTTGTTCGAGGCTGTAATTTAGGTGTTTTTCCCAGCTATTATGAACCTTGGGGTTACACACCGCTTGAGTGTATCGCAAGTGGCGTGCCAGCAATTACTTCCGATTTGTCAGGATTTGGCGACCACGTGCTTAAGACTATGCCGGACCACGCAGAAAATGGTGTGTATGTAATTGCCAGAGAGAATAAAGATTTAAAAACAGCGGCAGACCAATTGGCTTTTGCTTTGTTTGATTTTCTTAAGTTGGATAGAAGGGAGAGAATTGAACTTCGCAATAAAGTGGATCATATTTCACCATTTTTCGATTGGAAAGTTTTATTTAACTATTATGAAAATGCATACAAATTAGCGACAAAACGAGGATGAATCAGAAGTTAAATTGTTATTTAAAGTTATTTTAATGCTGTGCTATTTTTTTTAAGCTCTAACATTTTTTCAAACTATGTTAGTCTCAATAGGTTAACTTTGTAAAAGCAATTATGGCGATTAAGGTTTTTTTTGCTGACGATCACGAACTTTTTGTACAAGGGGTAATATCCTTATTGAGTGATGAGCCTATAGACTTTATGGGTCAAGCTTCTGAAGGTATGGAAGTAGTTGAAAAAGTGGTTGCTGATCCCCCCGATATTTTATTGCTGGATATAGAGATGCCTGACATGAGTGGCATTGAAGTAGCAAAAAAAATTCTTCATAATAATCAACAAGTCAATATCCTGATACTTTCTAATCACAACAAAGTAGAAATGGTTTCCGAAGCTTTAAGCATTGGTGTGAAAGGATTTATGTTAAAAACTGCTGACAAGATAGACTTAATGAATGCCATAAGTACCGTGAGTAGAGGAAATAGCTATTTCAGTGAAAATATTCGCGAAAAAATTGTGAATTGCATCACTAGTCCCATTGACCAAAAGGCCAGTATTAATTCAACCAAAAAATTGTCTAGCAGAGAAAAAGAGATTTTAGGCTTAATAGCAAGAGGCTTAAAAAATCATGAAATCGCCACACATCTTTACATTAGTACGCATACAGTAATTACTCATAGACGCAATCTACTGCAAAAATCTGGTGCAAAAAATACAGCCGGGTTGGTTCGATTTGCCTCCATGGTCGGACTATAAATTATTTTAAATAGTAATACCCCCCCCTCAATTAGGTATAGGGCATCCCCTCGATTAGGTATAAAAATATCCCCATTTAAGGGCTATCATTACAAGAAAGAATTAGTCAAATTTACATAATTATTTATTTACTAAATCAGTGTGATGAATGAAGATTAATTTTTTTGATGCATTGTCCAATACTCATAAGCTTAAGCTTGTTTTTACAAACGCTACTTTTTTGAGCTGCAGAGCAACACCCAACTCAGTAATTGAATTATTTTCTTTGGCTGATTTTTTTGTGGAGGTTTGGTATAGTGGCATGCAAAATACTAACGGTATCGATACAGAAATTAAAAGTTTTAAATCGATTGAATTGCTGAGACCTTACCTGGATGAAGAAACCAGTTTTTTAATTTTAAAAGAAACTCATAACGTGGCCTTATGAACAAGATCATAACAAAAATAAGTCAAATATCACATAATGGTTTTGTAGGGGCTGTAGAATTAAATTTTTCTAATTATGGCAGTCTTTTCGATTACCATGAGTCTTTTAAGATTACACTCGATATGTGTAGTATGCACAATTTATCTAATTGGATAATTGAAAAAGATAATTTTAATGATTTACCCGTAGAGGAATACCTAATGCTTATCAATAAATGGTTAAGGTATAATGTTAAAGCCGATCAAAGTATTGATGCTAAAGTTGCTTTGCTGTCAACACCTCATGAAGCTATCAAGCTGGAAAAATACCTTGCATTGCGCTGGTTTGTTGAACGTTTACAATTACCTTCTCATGTTTCACTGGGGGTATTTACTGATGTGAGGGCAGCTTATCGATTCGCATTATCAGCTAAACACCTTCAACACACATAGAAGGGGATAGCCGCTTGTACCTCCAATCACTTCATAGAATTAGTTTGTAATAGCGAACATTTAATAAAGGTACAAGTTGATTTTTTACCAACTTATACATTGGAAGCTTGTAAAAGCAATCTGTTAATTTTTTTTGCTAATTTTTTTAAACTATGTGGTTTTCACCAGTAAAGATTTTTTCTGTTTTATTGCTGGTTGCTGGTTTTTCCAATCCTGGTTTAGCCCAACTTGAAGATTCGCTTACTGATTATAACAGACAATCTCGGCTACCAACTAAAGAAGCAACCATTGTCAGCGGCAGGATACTATTTCAAAATCATTGCAGCAGTTGTCATATGATTCACTATGAATTAATAGGACCCGCTTTGGCTAGCATTGGTAATAAAAGGCCTCTTCCCTGGCTGCACAAGTTCATTAAAAACTCCCAGGCTGTAATAAGAGGAGGAGACGCGTACGCTGGTGGTTTGTATGGCCGGTATAATAATACCATTATGCCTCCTTTTGAATTTTTGTCCAATCAAGAAATCAATAACATTTTAGCTTACATCAAGCAGGAATCTACCCTATGGGTGCCTACAGCCGGGGCCAACCCTCGTGAAGATATGAAACGCTATCATAACCCGGCGGTTCAATCTATTACCGCGGGCAATCCAATGAATGTGCCGGTGAGAGATACAGTATTGGTGGATAATGACCTTGGCTTATTTACCATAGCCATGTATATCCTTGTTCCTATTTCACTGGCACTATTTACTTTCTTGTCTATAAAACTTTTTAAAGCCACTACAAAGTAATAATAATATTGATTATGAAAGAGATATTAATAATAACAAGTGCAGTTCTGGTTTTGATAATTGTTTTCTTGCTTTACCGGCTCACCATTATTTTAAAAATGGCCAGTGGAAAAAGAGTACCTGATAAGCAATCGCAAGATAAATCAAATGGTATCAATGCTGTATTGATGATTGTATTTCTGGTGGCAGGCATGGGCTTAATGATCTGGTCTACGATGGATGCCAGTGATGACTTTTTGCCAGAACCGGCCAGTGAGCATGGCCAGGTTGTTGACCGCCTTATTTGGATCACATTTCTGATCACGGGATTTGTATTTGTAGTTACCCAGGTATTACTCTTCTTTTTTGCTTTTAAATATAGATACAAGCAAAAGCGTAAGGCTTATTATTTTCCGATTAATTATCGAATCGAAATTATTTGGACTGCCATACCGGCTATTACATTTATAGGATTATTTATCCTCGGCTTCAGGGCCAGTAAGTTTATACTCTCAAAGGCTGACCCAGATGCTCAAAAAATCGAGATTATGGGCCAGCAATTTAGTTGGATGGTTCGTTACCCGGGCAACGATCAGGAGTTGGGCAGTTTTGATTTCCGGCTTATTGATACTGAAAATAATATGGGTATCAACTTTACCGACAAAGCCAGCCTCGATGATTTCATTCCCATGCAGATGGTATTACCTGTAGATAAACCGGTAGAGCTTAAAATTAGATCAAGAGATGTTATTCACAGTGTCTTTTTGCCCCATTTTAGGGTAAAAATGGATGCAGTACCTGGAATGCCTACGCGATTTAAATTTACTCCCACCATTACTACCGAGCAAATGCGAGAAAGACTTAATGATCCCGATTTTGAATATGAACTGGCTTGTACCGAACTGTGCGGAAGGGGCCACTTTAGCATGAAAATGATTGTAAAAGTAGTGGAGCAAGGCGAATTTGCAGCATGGTACGCTAATAATGAACCATGGCTGGCAAAGCATCCGGAATATTTAGCTAAAGTACCACGATCGCTTAAGCAACTTGCTTATGCAATTATCAATAATAAGGAAGATAATCAATTAAAAGCAACAAGTAAGCAGGAATAAAAAATACCATCAACAATGGGTAAATTAAAAGAACAGCCGCATCAACAACACCATGAGTCCAATTTTTGGACCTCTTACGTTTTCAGCACAGATCATAAGATGATTGCAAAGCAATTTCTTATCTCGGGAATTGCCTGGGCCGCTATAGGGGGGTTATTCTCTATCATTTTTAGGTTGCAATTGGGTTTTCCGGAAATGGACCTGGTCTTTCTGAAGCCATTTTTAGGTAAATGGATTACCGAAACCGGAAATCTTGATCCTGATTTTTATTTGGCGATGGTAACCATGCATGGTACCATTATGATATTTTTTGTACTCACTGCTGGCCTTAGCGGTACATTTAGTAATCTGCTCATCCCGTTGCAAATAGGAGCGCGAGATATGGCGAGTGGCACTATCAATATGCTTTCTTTTTGGTTTTTCTTTGCTGCCAGTGCCGTTATGACAGCATCATTATTTGTACAAACCGGCCCTGCCAACAGTGGATGGACCGCTTACCCTCCGGTAAGTATTTTGCCCATAGCCAGCACCGGAGCCGGAGCTGGCATGAACCTATGGATTATCAGCATGATATTATTTATCATTTCAATAGGTATGGGAGGTGTCAATTATATTTCTACTATTATCAATATGCGTACGCGCGGCATGAAATTTAATCGACTCCCGCTTACTATATGGTCTTTTTTGTTTACAGCTATACTTGGCCTTTTTACCTTTCCTGTTTTGCTGGGCGCATTATTTTTGTTGTTTTTTGATTCTAACTTGGGTACGAGTTTCTTTTTATCCAATATTTACCTGGCAGGAGAGGCTTTGCCTCACATTGGCGGTAGTCCTATTCTTTACCAGCATTTATTTTGGTTTTTAGGGCATCCCGAAGTATATATAGCTATTTTACCTGCCATGGGCATTATTTCTGAAGTAATTTCGGTCAATTCCAGAAAACCTATTTTTGGTTATTCAGCCATGGTGCTTTCTCTTTTTGCCATTTCGTTCTTGTCTTTTGTGGTGTGGGCGCACCACATGTTTGTTTCCGGTATGAATCCATATTTAGGAAGTGTTTTTAGCCTTACTTCTTTTATCATAGCCGTACCATCGTCTATCAAAGTTTTTAATTGGCTTACCACCATGTGGAGAGGCAATATCCGCTTTACTCCAGCCATGCTGTTTTCAATAGGTTTCGTCTCGCTTTTTATTGCCGGGGGGCTCACCGGCTTATGGGTGGCCAACTCTGCCATTGATATTCAAGTACACGATACTTATTTTATTGTTGCCCACTTTCACCTGGTAATGGGTAGCGCGGCTTTTTTTGGTTTTCTCACTGGAGTTTACCATTGGTTTCCCAAAATGTTTGGCCGTATGATGAATCCATATTTAGGATATATACATTTTTGGCTCACGTTCGTGGGTATTTACCTGATATTTTTCCCGATGCATTATTTAGGTATGGCGGGCTTTCCGCGTAGGTATTATTCATTTACCAATTTTGATGCTTTTAGAGTGTTTACTGATTTAAATTCTTTTATCACCGTTGCCGCCATTGTTACATTCATTGCCCAATTTATATTTTTATACAATTTCATCTACAGTATATTCAAAGGAAAAATAGCTCCGCAAAATCCATGGAAAGCCAACACCCTGGAATGGACAACACCCATCAAGCCTGGCCATGGCAACTGGCCCGGAAAGCTACCAGTAGTGCATCGCTGGCCTTATGACTATAGCAAACCAGGTGCTACAGACGATTATGTAATGCAGAATATAAGTTATGATGAAACACCTGACACTGACGTGCCGGACACTAAACACTAAGTATACTTCTGAACAAACCATAGATATAAATAGTAATAAATATAAAAACTAATTTTAATTTTTGGAAAAATGGATATCGTAATTCTTTATTATATATTAGGTGTATTAGCTTTTATAATTCCAATTGGCGTTTTGTACTTTGTGCTTAAATCGATGCGAAAAAAACAAGAAACTCCGGAAGAAAGAGCGGAGCGTAAAAAAAATAAAGGCTTTCAACAGCCATTAAGGGATGTACGTGAAACACGTTTGGAAGAAGATGATAAAGTAAGCAAATCCAAAAATTGATTTTTTAATTCAAAATGAAGAAACAATGAGAATAGCAGGAATAATATTAACCGTTATCGGAATCATTCTTTTTATTTTTACTTTTTTACCATGGGGAGGAGATATGGTAGACCGGGGAAGTCGGTTAGTTTGGTCCTTTACTTGGTCTTCAATGCTGGCAATGTTTATTTTCTTTGCTGGTGCCGGATTACTTTTTGCCGATTATAATCGAAAAAAACAAGAGAAAAATCAAAATCGAGTTTCTTAAAAGCCTGGATTCAAGTCGTAATTTCAATAATTAGATTACATATTTTAAAAATAAGATAAGCAGAAGTGATTGATAATCCTTCTGCTTTAATTTCAATTTTTTATTCCTCAGTAGTAAAATTCGCGAGGTGCCTATGCACTCATCTAATTCACTTAGCACCATGCGCACCATGCGGTAACCAATATAACTGGCAGTTTTTTAAACTTTTTAATTTTATTGCACTTTATCCCGTGCGTATAAATGTAACTGTTTTTTTATCTTGCTGGCCAGTTCATCATTAACCTGGCTTTTTGATACGCGCCAACACCAATTATTTTCTATCGTTCCAGGTCGGTTCATTATAGCTTCCTGACCAAGCCCTAACAAGTCCTGCATAGGAAAAATAGCTACCCGTGCCACCGACATCATTACCATGCCTACCAGAATTTCATGCACCTCATCGGTATCTATTTCCCTGAGTAGATAATCTTTCAAATTTTGTTTGCTTTCTTCGTCGGCCTCATTTTCCCACCAGCCTTTAATCGTGTTGTTGTCGTGGGTACCGGTATATGCTACACAATTCACCTCATGATTGTGCAAAATGTAAGGGTTTTCTGGCATGCCATGGCCAAAAGCAAAAAGCAGTACTTTCATACCCGGCAACTCGTATTTCGACATCAGGTTGCGTACGTCATCATCTATGGTTCCCAGGTCTTCCGCGATGATAGGCATATCCGGAAATTTTTCTTTAAATACATCAAATATATCGTTTCCTGGGCCGGTTACCCAATAGCCATTCATGGCTGTTTCGTGGTCAGCCGGCACTTCCCAATAAGCAGAAAAAGCTCTGAAATGATCAAGCCGCACCATGTCGCACCACTTCAGGTTTTGCCCTACCCGCTTGTGCCACCATTCATACCCTCGCTCTTTCATTAGAGGCCAATTAAAAATGGGAGTACCCCACAATTGACCTGTTTCACTAAAGTAATCGGGTGGTACCCCGGAAACCACCTTGGGCCTTTTTTCATCGTTCAACAAAAACACCTCCGGGTTTGACCATACATCTGCACTATCATAACTCACATAAAAAGGCATATCTCCAATAAAACTGATATTTTTCTTTGCGCAGTACTTTTTCAGTTCATCCCATTGCTGAAAGAAAATGAATTGCAGAAACTTTTCTTGCTCTATGGTATCTTGCAGTTGTAAGTCTAGTTTCTTAATGGCAGCTTCTTGTCTATCCCTTATATCTTCATTCCAGCGGCCCCAGTCTGCACCTTGGTGATAATCTTTAATAGCCACGAAGCGGGCATAATCTTGCAGCCAAAAGGAATGTTCGTGACAAAAAGCCTCGTATTTACGGTGGATTTCGGTGTCCATACCGGATTTAAATTTGGCAAAAGCTTTTTTGAAAATGAACTGTTTGAGGGCTGCTGACTCCGAGAAGTCAACTTTATTATCAGTAAAATAATATTTATTTTGCAATTCACTACTGTTTATAAAACCATCACGTACCAGGAAATCCGGGCTTATCATCATGGTGTTGCCAGCGAAAGCAGATAGCCCGCTGTATGGTGAATTTGCATTGCCCTCATCTACAGGATTGAGTGGCAATATTTGCCAATAGTGCAGACCTGCTTTGGTCAAAAAATCCGCAAATTTATAGGCTTCAGGACCTAAATCGCCTATTCCGTAGGCCGAAGGTAAGGAGGTAATATGAAGGATTACTCCACTTGATCGATTTTTCATAAAATTATCTATGGTTCTCTCTTAAAAATACGATTGGGAAATTAGTAAATAGCTCATTAACTCGTACTACCTGATTTTCAAAGTTAAGAATGCGCCCGCTAAAAATGCTGTGCCAATTGCGAGGGGCACCTTTGGGTAAATGTAAAATGGTATCGTCCCAGGTTTGTACCTGATGTGGATATTCACCTTCATTAAGAAAGTGCACTAAGTGCCTTGGTAATACAATAAGAGCCCATTGATTTTGGTACTGGCGAGCATAGCCAACCAAGTGCCAATGTCCGCTGCCACTAAAATGCAAAGGAATGTATTTGCCTTTACTGAATAATTTCTGGCTACGGCGTCTTTCTATCAACGACTTATATAAAGTAAATAATTTAATTCTTCCATCTTCTTTATTTTGCAGTAATGTATCGATTAATTGTATCGGGTCGTGATTGTAAACTTCTTGAATATCTTTTAAAATATTTTCTCTATGCTCATAATCAACCGGCCGCCGGTTATCAGGGTCTACCAGGTTCAAATCCCAAAATTCTGTTCCCTGATATACATCGGGTACTCCAGGGGCCGTGATTTTCATTAGTACCTGACTCAATGAATTTATAATACCAAAATGGGTAACTTTTTTTATGAAAGGACGGGCCGCTTGCATAAATTCACTGTTATCCTGTAAAATGGTATTTAGAAAATCGTGTACACCAAACTCATATTGCTGGTTAGGATTACTCCAGCTCGAGTTTCTTTTCCCTTCCCGTAGCACTTTAGTCATGTATTCGCGTAAGCGTTGCCTTAGTTCTTCATTGATGCTGCCATCCATCGGCAGCGCTCCTATTATGGTTTGATAAATAAAATATTCATCATTGTCATCCGGTGATTGCTTGCCGTTAAAGCTTTTTTTAGCGCCTAAATTTACTTTTTTCCACTGCTTTACGGCTTGATGCCATTCATCAGGTAGTTCGCTGATAATGTTAATCCGTACTCGCATGTCCTCACCACGTTTAGTATCGTGGGTAGCTGTGGCACTCAAGGCGTGGGGCGCCAATACCTGCCGGGCCATCATTTTCTCATGAAACTCCTGAAATGAAATGCCGAAAATTTCTGGTGAGTCCCCTACTTCATTGTGTGAAATAAGCCTGTTGTATAAATAGAAAGTGGTGTCTTCTACTCCTTTGGCTTCCAAGGGTCCTGTAAACTGCTGGCTGCGCATCAGGAAGAATAGCTTATTATCATTGATTAGCTTATTACTGCCCCTGGTTTCGGTAAAAAGATCGAAAATATATTTCACTTCTTTTTTTAGTTCCGGTCGCCAATTAGATGCTTGCAGGTAAGCCTGCTTTAATAGGCTGAGATCGCCTTGGCTAAGCGGGTATTGAGTGGGATAAATGCGGTAGACCGGGTGTGCTACCATGAAAACCGCCAGTGCTTCGGCAAAGTTATCATCCTCAAATCGACCTTCTTCAGGGTACAGTTGCAGTTGCTTCATTAGCACTATCAGGTTATTCAACTCGCCACCCATGCGTTCTTTGATAATGAAATATTTCTTTTCCATTACCAGGTCATGATATTCTTGCTCTTCGCCTACCAGGTCATTATAGATATCATTAAATCGTTCTTTATTGCGCCAATCAGTAAATAAATGGCTTACACTTGCCATAAATCCATAGCCGGTAGTTCCCTGCGCTGGCCAGAAAATTGGTAATGACTCTTCCCATTCAAGTATTTTTTCCACCACCAGGTAGAGGTCTTTGCCAAAATGGTCACGCACCTTTTGCAAGTAATCGTTTGGATTAAAGAGCCCGTCAATATGGTCAACCCTCAGTCCATGAATCAAGTCTTGATCAAATAAGGTTTTCAAAAATGCATGGTATTGCTGAAAAACACCTTCGTCTTGCATGCGCAATGATATCAAATCGTTAATAGTGAAAAATCGACGATAATTGATTCTTTGCTCTGTTTCCTGCCAATGGCATGGCAAAAAATACTGAAATTCCAGCAGGTAGTGTAATGATGCCTGATCCTGATTTATTTTAGATAAGGTGTTGTTCAGCAATGCTGTAAAGCTGCTATTGACCTGGTACATTTCGTGTACGTCCTTTTTAAATTGCAGCACTTGATCATAATCGTGCCTGGATATATCCTGAAGGTTTTCTGATTGCTCCAGCAGCTTAAAAATTTCCTGTTCCAGGATGCCATCTATATCATTATTTGATTGCAAAATTGACTTTACCTGCAACATGAGGTGATAATAACTTTTCAGGCTTAGCGGATATTGCTGATCATAATATTTCATGGAAAAACCATCGTGATCAAAATCAATAGCTATTTCCTGTCTACCCAATATTTCCTCAAGCGGAGCTCCCAGAAAGGGGGCCATCATTTTACCATCCAGTTCCGGATCATCATTTTTCCAGGTAATATCGAAAAATTCATAAAACTTGGAATCCGGGCCTTTTTCCATAATATCCCTCAGCCATGGATTAAGAAATGAAAATGCCATATGGTTGGGTACCATGTCTTGTAGCCAGCCCATATTTTTGTCATGTAGCTTACGATTTATTTGCTTGAGCTCTTGCCAGCTACCTATTTCAGGATTTATCCGCTCAGGGTTGATTACATCGTAGCCATGCTGGCTACCAGGGTTGGCTTGTAAAATTGGTGAAGCATACACCGTAGAAATGCCAAGATTGTAAAGGTAATCAACTATTTGGTTCAGTTTTTTAAAATCAAACTCATTGCTAAGCTGTACACGATATGTTGCCGAAGGTGTATACATTACATTTTCATATTTAATTCTTCGTATAAAGTATTGAAAGTTTTTACCCAGGTTTGTGCTTCCACATCGCCCTGCTCACTTCTGTAAGCATATGCTTCAAAATGAATACGTCTGATCAAAAAGGTTAAATTCTCTGACCTCCACAAATCAAGGGTAAGCGGCAGCTCTTTTAGTATTTTTAAAAAATCCACCACTTTTGTCATCACCACCAGGTCTTCGGGTTTTTCAAATAGTCGTTCTATGTACCGGGTGATTCTCTCGGTGGCTATGAAATTTAGAGTAAGGGTATCTAAACTAACAGACAACCTCGAAATTTCATCTTTCACGCGTTTAAAGTCGTTAATGTCTACTTCTTCCTGCTCGAGCAGTTTGCGCAACTTAGCATTTACAATAAACTCCAAAGGTATTCTAATTGGATGCGGGAGTGGTAAGTTTAGCTCCTTCACAGCTTGCATTATAGGGTAATTATTTTCATATAGCTGCCTCATCATGCCTTCTGCAGATATTGAAGTGGTTTCTAGCACTTGGTCCACAATTTTTTGCTGATCATCTTTAAACAAATGCCAAAAAGAATAACTGTGAGAGCCAAAATGTTTATCCATCAATATAATTATTTCATGTACGTTGCTTTTACTGAAGGCGGTTGTCATTTCTAATTTCATAAAGTCAAAATCTTTGTCATCAGAAAATTGACGTACTCCGCCGAAAATATGATGATCGCCCAGGTATAAGATAGCAAAAGAAAAACTATGCTCTTCCCGGGTTATTTCTGACTCCAGCAAAACTTCACCAATACCCAATTTATGTTTACCGGCTTCGTGTAATTTAAATTCCTGTGATTGTGCCCAGTATGAGTATATTTTACTTACTTTGCTGTAGTTAGAAAAAATAGAAGATACGGCATAGTGCGCACCTACTCGATGTAAATCGACAATGGCCGGCTTTACATATAGTTCATAAGCGTTGGCTGCATCTTTTAATTCGGGAATGTTACTTTTGGCTTCACCAAGCAATTGCAAATATTGAGGCTGGTAATCTTTATTGCTTACTTCTTTGGCCAATTGAATGGCCCTGGCAGCATACATTATATCTTGCATTGACTCAATTCCGGTTACTTCATCAAAAAACCAACCACAACTGGTAAACATGAGCATGGTATGATATTGCATTTCCAGTAACTTAAGAATTTTTACTTGCTCATTTTTTTCTAGAGATTTATGCACATGCTTTTGCAAAAATGAATCTACATTTTCACGGGAGCGATTAAATATCACCTCAATGTAGTCATTTCGTACTTCCCATGGATTTTGTACAAATTCCTTCATTTGATCCTCAAAAAGTGGTGCCAATTCGTCGCGAAGCCAATCGAAAGATTTGCGTAAAGGCTCACGCCATTCCTGGTTCCAGCCAGCCCTGCCTCCCGTGTTACAGCCGCAGTTAGAGCGCCAGCGTTCTACTCCATGATAGCAACTCCAACTTGTGTTTTCTATAATTTCCACTTCATATTCAGGTGGATGCTTTTCTAAAAATTCACCATAAATTGATAAGTCAGCCTGGTCAGATTTTTCAATTTCTTGCAGGCAATACGAGAGTGCCATTTCACCAAAATGATGGTGATGTCCGTAAGATTCACCATCGGTAGCTATGTGTATCATCTTTGTTTCCTGCTCATTAGAAACTTGCTCGATTAGCCTTTGGGCAAATGCCTCACCATTGTCCAGTAATCTTTCGAAAGCAATGCCTTGAGATATTGGCCCATCGTAAAAGAACAGATTGATGGTGCGGCCCGAGGGTAACTTGCATAAATAGGCATTGCGCGGATCAATTTTGGCACCAACTGCGTCGTGCCAACCATCCCACGGTTTCTTAGCGCCTTTACCTGTTGGTTTTGCTTTTCCGGTTTTTGTCTCCGTATTTTTAACTTCTTCCGCCATCACCGTTTCCTCTTCTTTCACCGGAGCCGGTTTAAAATCGAGATTACGATAGCGTTTTGCCTGATAGGGTGAGAGAATTGTAAATTTTATCCCGTTATCTGCCAGTACTTCAAGGGTTTCGGTGTCCACGGCCGTCTCACCCAGCCAAATACCTTCCGGAAATCGGTTAAATCTTTTTTCAAAGTCGCGGATACCCCATTTTACTTGCGTTTCTTTGTCTCTCCGGTTGGCTAAAGGCATGATCATGTGATTATAGACCTGAGCTATAGCCGAACCATGACCTGAGAATCGCTTCATGCTTTCCCTGTCTGCCTGCAGGATAGCCTCGTAAACATCAGGGGAATTTTTCTCCATCCATTCAAGTAAGGTTGGCCCAAAATTGAAACTCATGCGGGCATAGTTATTCACAATTCCGATGATGCGACCCCTGTGGTCAAGAAACCGAGAGGCTGAGTTTCGCGCATAGCATTCAGCTGTGATACGGTGATTCCAATCATGAAATGGATAGGCCGAGTCTTGTTTTTCTACTGAATTAAGCCATGGGTTCTCACGTGGTGGTTGATAAAAATGCCCGTGAATACATACATATTTTTTATTCATATACTTCTGCTTATTTATTCTTGTCAAAAATCATGGCACTTCTAGGATTAATGCTTACAACATTATCCTTATAAGTGCTGGTATGGGCTCCTGGCCCCTGCCATTCTGCTGCTGAAGAATCCAGCTTAATTGCCATGGCTTCCATTGCCCATGGCACATTAATATTTTGTATCTTTTTACTATAGTTAAATAACAAAACGGCCTGACTGTTTTCCTCTTTACTGGTTCGAAAAACAGCGAGGCATTTTTCTGCTTCATAAGCCTTTACTTGTTGGCTTTGCCGCGAAAAATTTTGCCATCCAGCATGTTGCTTGCGCCATTGTATTAGATGTTTGTACCAATTTAAAAGGGCCTTCTGGCTACGGGTTTTTTCTTTATTCCATTGTAAAGAAGACTGCTCCAGAGAGGCCTCAGATTGTGGGTCTGGCATATCACCTTCGAGATGAAATGCTTCAAATTCTTTTTTTCGGCCTTGGCGTACCGCCTCCACCAGGTTGGGATCAGTATGGCTTACAAAGTAAAGAAAAGGATTTTCTTCAGCGTATTCTTCTCCCATAAACAACATGGGCAACATGGGCGAAAGCAAATAAGTAGCAGCTACCAGTTTAGCCGCTTCAAAGTCAACTAATCGTGTGATTCGCTCACCCAACATTCGGTTTCCAACCTGGTCGTGGTTTTGACCAAACACCACGAATTGAGAAAATGGGGTATGGGCAGGATCATTGCCAAAGGTTTTTTTACGATGCTGCGAATATCGCCCGTTGTACACATAACTGTTTTGAAAGGAAGATGCCAATTGCTCCATTTCACCAAAATCTTCGTAGTAGCCTTTCTTTTCCCCGGTAATTAAAGCATGTATGGCATGATGAAATTCATCGAC
>Ga0207419_1000896_pt1 | contig 24560 bp, 19 predicted proteins | sample ElkSloMetagenome_4_FD_184723 | JGI IMG/M metagenome (GOLD analysis project Ga0207419, IMG submission 184723) | Hot spring microbial communities from Elkhorn Slough, Monterey Bay, USA - MD2A (version 2) | ecosystem: Environmental > Aquatic > Marine > Intertidal zone > Estuary: Microbial mat ... | reverse complement strand
CGGGAGAAACCGTTGACCCCATTGTTGACCAAACCACCGATATTGTTGATAACATTGTTGATGGTACGGTTGATCAAGTTGGCAATGTTGTTGATGGTGTATTAAACGGTAATTTAGACTCCACAGTTGATCAAACCACCGATATTGTTGATAACATTATCGATGATACCGTTGACCAAGTAACCGATATTGTTGATGGGAATTTAGGAACCGACTCGGGAGGAACCGTTGACCCCACCGTTGACCAAACCACCGATGTAGTTGATAACACGGTTGATAATACGGTTGACCAAACTACCGATATTGTTGATAGTGTTGTAGACGGAAATCTTGATGATACCGTTGACCAAACAACAGATACGGTTGATAACATTATCGATGATACCGTTGACCAAGTAACCGATATTGTTGATGGGAATTTAGGAACCGACTCGGGAGAAACCGTTGACCCCACCGTTGACCAAACCACCGATGTAGTTGATAACACGGTTGATAATACCGTTGACCCTTTGACCGGTGAAACAATTACCTCAGGTGATAGTACAACAGTTGGTGATTCAACCTCGGGTGATTCCTTAATCAATGTGAATGTCAATGATTCAACGGGTAACGATCCTCTGTTAGATGCGAGCGTTAGTGATCCTACTACTAATGATACCAGTTTGATTACTGCTGATTCATCGATTGGTACAAATTATCTGGGATTAGATACGACCGAAAATGATTCAACTTCTAGTAATTCGGTATTAGAAGTAGCAGTTAACGAGTCAGGTTCTAGCGATATATTAGATGTGACAGTTAACGACCCAAGTTCTAGTGATTCGCTCTTAAGTGGAACCGTAGGTGATTCTAGCTTATCTTTCTTCTAACTGAAATAATCCACAGTTACGAACTTCAATAACATCTAACAAAACGAAACGACGGGGATGAAAACGATTTCATCCCCTTTTTTTTGTTTGAGAAAACTGGAAGGTTTGCTTCGGCGATCGCAAGCTTGGACAAGTTCAGTAATTTCACGGTAGCCAACGGAAGTTGAAAAGTGTAACCTGGAAATAGAGTAGCAAGGACTCCTCTGGGGTCAGTTGAAAAATTGTTCAGAAAAGGGAGATTTTATGTAAATTTTTTTAAAGATAGCTCGCCATTTGATCTAAATGCGTTTGGGAAAAAGGATAATGACAACAAATAATGATTCGCAATTAGAAATCTATCAGTTAGTTGAAACTTTACAAAAAAAAGTCTCTCGTTTAGAAGCTGAAAAGCAGGAATTCATCAACAATCGAACTCAAGAAGTTGAACAGCAAGTTAATGAACGCACCCAAGAGTTGAGAACTTCGTTGAAACGAGAACAACTACTGACCCAAATTACGGCTCGGATTCGGGCGACTCTGGATTTAGAAAATATTTTACAAACAACGGTAACAGAAATTCGGGAGTTTCTTGATTGCGATCGCATGGTTGTTTTTCAGTTCGATTCAGATTACCCAGGACAAATCGTTGCAGAATCTCTATCAAGCTTCTATAGTCTTCTCAGAATTGACCGAGTTGAAAACTGTTCTTTACCCAAAGATTTTGCTGCATCTTTCGCCAATAAGAAAATTCGCTCAATTTCCAATATTTATGAATTAGAATATCCCGATTGCTATATAAAATTTTTAGAAAAACATAAAGTCAAAGCCACTGTAATTGTTCCAATTTATGTGAATCATCAATCCTGGGGATTGTTAATTGGACATCAATGCGTTCAATTTCGTCAATGGCAAAATACAGAGATTATTTTTTTAGAAAATGTTGCCGAACAACTGGCGATCGCCATCCATCAAGCTCAACTTTATCAACAAAAAGAAAAAGCGCAAGAAACCCTTTTTAAACTCAACCAAGAACTAGAAGCGAAAGTAAAACAGCGAACTCAAGAATTACAAGAACGGGAAGCAAGACTGCAAAATTTCTTTGATAATGCGCCGGACTTAATTCAAAGTGTAGCCGCCGATGGACGAATTTTATTTGTTAACAAAACATGGCGAAATATTCTGGGATATACCGAAGCAGATCTGAAAAATTTATCTATTTTTGACGTAATCGATCCCGATCATTATCATGACTGCAAGCAAGTCCTAAACTCTATTCTCCAGGGGATTTTCTATGCGAACAAAGAAGTTAAGTTTTTAACAAAAGATGGACGGACTATCTGGGTAGAAGGAAATTTAAATGGGATTTTTAAAGATGGAAAATTGATAGCAACTGAGGGGATTTTTCGCGAAATTACCGAACGCAAAAAAGCGGATGAAAAACTTCGCAAAACTCTCAAAGAATTATCTGATTTTAAGTTTGCTTTGGATCAAGCGGCTCTGGTGGCTATTACCGATGAGAAGGGAGTAATCACCTATGCCAACGACAGGTTTTGTGAAATTTCCCAATATTCTCAAAATGAATTAATTGGTCAAACTCATAGGATCATTAATTCGGGTTATCATCCTCCGAAATTCTTTACCGATCTTTGGCAAACAATTTCCCGAGGAGAAGTCTGGCGAGGTGAAATTAAAAACCAAGCCAAAGATGGTAGCTTTTACTGGGTTGATTCTACTATTGTTCCTTTTATCAATAGTAAAGGAAAACCCTTTCAATATTTAGCTATTCGTAACGATATTACTCAAAGAAAACAAATTGAAGAAGCTCTCAAACAAAAATTAGCTGCAATAGAAGCTTCCATTGATGGCATTGCAATTTTAGCGGGAGATACCTATAGTTATCTCAATCAAGCTAATCTCAAACTATTTGGTTATCAACACCCCGAAGAATTATTGGGGAAAACCTGGAAACAATTCTATTCAGAAGCCGAACTTCAGCGCTTAGAACAAGAAGTATTTCCAATTTTAATGCAGCAGGGACATTGGCGAGGAGAAGCAATCGTCAGGCGCAAAGATGGTAGCAGTTTTACTGAAGAATTGTCTCTCACTTTCACAGAAGATGAAAAGTTAATTTGTGTTTGTCGAGATATTACCGAACGGAAACAAGCCGAAAAACAATTACACCAAACCAACGAACGCTTAGAACTCACCAACCTCAAATTAGAACGAGCAACCCGAGCAAAAGACGAATTTTTAGCCAATATGAGCCATGAATTACGAACCCCTTTAAATGCGGTGATCGGGATGTCAGAAGGGTTACAAGAGGAGGTGTTCGGCTCGCTCAACGAAGAGCAAAAAAAAGCGATTAGTATTATTGAAATTAGCGGTCAACATTTGCTGGATTTAATCAACGATATTCTGGATTTATCCAAAATAGAAGCCGGAAAAATTGAACTTGAAATTACCTCTGTTTCTCTACAAGAACTGATCGAAAATAGTTTAATCTTTTTGCGACAACAAGCGATAAAAAAACAGATTAAACTAACGACTCAGATTTCCTCAGAACTCAATGAAGTGATTTTGATTGATGAGCTACGGATGCGTCAGGCGTTAATAAATATCCTCAGTAATGCGATAAAATTTACACCAGAAAGGGGTCAAGTTACCGTGAGCGCAGAGTTGGGGAAAGAAACGACCACAGATAAAAAATTGACTTCAAATCAAACCCAAGAAAAGGCATATTCGCTGAAAATTTCAGTCAGAGATACGGGGATTGGAATTGCTCCAGAAAATCTCAAGAAACTGTTTAAACCCTTTGTTCAGCTTGATAACCGCCTGAACCGTCAATATGCAGGTACTGGCTTGGGACTGGCTTTAGTACGACAAATTGTTGAATTGCATGGAGGTCGAGTCAGTGTCACCAGTCAAGTTGGTCAGGGGAGTTGTTTCACAATTCATCTTCCTTATTCCCATCATAATCAAGTCTCTATCTCTGAGGAAAATACCTCTTTTTCTGCTTCTCAAACCTTGAGTATCGATTCACAAACCCAACCCAAAAAATCCTCTCCTTTACTATTATTAGCAGAGGATAATCAATCTAATATTGATACAGTTTCCGATTATCTCACAAGCTACAACTATCAACTCCTCATCGCTAAAAACGGTCGAGAAGCAGTTGAGATGAGCAAACAACATCAACCGAACTTAATTTTAATGGATATTCAGATGCCTGAAATGGACGGACTAGAAGCCATTCGTGAAATTCGGACTAACCCATCTTTAACCCAAATTCCAATTATTGCTGTGACTGCATTAGCGATGGCTGAAGATGTAGCAAAATGTCGGGAAGCGGGTGCAAATGAGTACATGACTAAGCCGTTAAAATTAAAACAACTACTCGGAATGATTCAGAACTTGCTAAACTCTGATCAGAAGGATATTTCTGCTTAAATATTGAGTGGAAATCTAACAAACTATATATCAAATCTTATTTATGAACAATACTGTCTCGATCTTGATTGTTGACGATCAACCCCATAATTTTGAAGTGCTCGAAACCCTACTGGATAAACAGGGTTATATCTTACATTATGCCAGCAGTGGAGTCAAGGCTTTAGAACGATTAGATAATCTACAACCGGATGTTATTTTACTGGATGTGATGATGCCAGAAATTGATGGTATAGAAGTTTGTAGACGCATCAAAGCTAATCAGAGATGGCAACACATTCCGATTATTATGCTAACCGCCTTGAGTTCAAAAAAAGACCTTGCAGTTTGTTTACAAGCAGGAGCAAATGACTTTTTAAGTAAACCGGTTAATAGTGTGGAATTGCGAGCCAGATTGGATTCGATGATTCGGATAAAAAAACAATATGACCACTTACAAACCTCGCTCAAAGAACAGCAATCTCTCCTACAAATGCGAGAAGATATGGTGAATATGATCGTTCACGATCTGCGAAATCCTCTCGCTTCTATTATTTTTGAAACCGAGTTATTAAAACATCCCAAGATCTCCCCCGAAAAGCGCGATCTAAAAGCCGATAAAATTTTAGAGACTTCTAAACGACTAAACGCTTTAATTAATAGTTTGCTAACGATGGCTAAACTGGAATCCGGTAAGATGGTGTTGAACCGTTGTGATATTGATTTGGACGAAATCTGTCGCTCTGCTGTTGAAAATTTTGCCGCTCTCGCTAGCACTAAAGACATTGAGTTACTGAGTGATATTCCTCAACAACCCTGTACAATTAATGTCGATCCGCCGATGTTTCAACGGGTACTTGATAATTTACTCTCCAATGCGTTGAAGTTCTCGCCGTCTGGGAGTCAAATTATCTTCAAAGCAGAGTCTGTAGACGCAAAAGGAGTTCAAATTAAAGTGATAGATTCGGGGCCAGGAGTTAGTGAAGAATTGCGAACCAGTATTTTTGAAAAATATAAAGTCGGAACCCTGATGAAAAATGTTTCTCAAACAGGATTAGGTTTAGCTTTTTGTAAAGTCGTGGTTGAGGCTCATGGAGGCACAATTTCAGTGTCAGAAAATCATCCGAAAGGAGCAATATTTACTGTACAAATTAATAGCTTTTAGCTGACCTCAATCTGATTGATTGTTTTCTAATTGGTCTTGAGGTTTATAGCCATTTTCAAAGGCAAAACGAACTAGATGAGAACGATTTTTGAGGTTGAGTTTTCGGAGAATATTTCGTAGATGAGCTTGAACGGTGCGATCGCTAATAAATAAATGCTCACCAATTTCTTTATTGGTGAAACCTTGAATGACTTCAAAAAAGACTCGTTCTTCGGCATTAGTAAGAGTCAACTTTTCTGATCAAGAAAACAACTCTGATTGTTGATTTTGAGATAGATTTTCTGGAGGTTGGGGTAATGGGGTCAAATCAACAGTCGATTTTTGGAGTAAGCAGGTAATTTCTTTGTGAATTCGTTCATTTTTATTCAATAAAGCCTGGATTTTTAAGTTTAATTCTTCGAGGCTACAGGGCTTAATTAAATACTCATCTGCCCCGTAATTATAACCTTTTTTTAGGGCGGAAATATCAGCCTGAGCCGATAAAAAAATAAAGGGAATTAACCGTCCCGTTTGACTATTGCGGATCTGACGACAAAGCTCAAAACCATCCATTTGCGGCATCATAATATCAGAAATAACCAGATCGATAGATTCCCGTTGAAAAATCTCCAATCCTTCAACCCCTGAACTAGCTTCCCAAACCCAATAATCTTCGAGTTCTAAGAATTCCTTCAGATTATTTCTGATGTCGGGTTCATCTTCTACAATCAAAATGTATTTCATGATTATTGATCTCCAGAGGACTATTTACAGATCAATTTTAGTCAGCATTAGACAAAATTTGGTCCGATGATCACTTGCCAATCTAATCATAAACGTTAAAGGATCGCCGAGATTATAATGTGTTCTCCGACCTCAATCACGATGTAACATCGAACCCAAACAATCCGGATAGTCGTTTTTTTGAAAAGAGGGATCAAGTTATGCTATTTTAAGACACAGCAGTTTAGATGACACCAAAATTAGAGTGTTTAGATCCTGCACGCGCCGATCATGATCAATATCATCATTACGACTCTCAAGCGATCGCAAAAATTGAGTGAGTGATTGGTGAGAGGGTGCTTCAAATCTACTCAAGCTTGAGTAGACTCGATAATGATCGTCAATAAAATTCCACTATCTCAATTTTTTTTCAGATTTTCTCTAACCATTTCTTCCTCGGTGGTTTAAACTATTAAATATAGCAGGCAGACATTCGGAATCACCTCATGGTCTTTTACTCCGACTTCATCAAATCCAATGGTAACGAAACTTCGGAAAACGCTTTATTGAGTTATTTACAACACCAACATCCAGAGATCCTATCTCACATTGCCCAATCCGCTAGCCCAGAAATCAAAGAAATCATTTCCAAAAATGTTCAGGGATTGATTGGTGTATTACCCTCTGATGACTTTGATGTGCAGATTACAACCAACCGGGAGAACTTAGCGGGGCTGTTAGCCTCAGCAATGATGACCGGATATTTTCTGCGTCAGATGGAACAACGGATGCACTTGGATGAAAGTTTTGGTCAAGTCTCCTCAACCTCTCCGAATTCCCCCAAAAGAGACAAACGAGAGTAGGAATTCAGAAGTAGGGATTGGTGATTGATTAATGTTATCCCATTCCCTTGTACGCTTCCCTTACGCCCTCAATAAGAGTCAATCCCCCGATAAAGCGGAGTCGGGAAAGGTGGCGGTTTTCAGTTTGAGGGTTTGAACTTTTCCTTCGCGGTTAACTTCAATTGCCAACTCCTCGCCAATTTCCCGCATTTCGACTTCTTCTTGAACTTGAGTGGGAGTAACGACCGCAAGACCGCTCACTTTTTGGAGAATATCTCCTTTTAGTATTCCGGCTTTGGCAGCCGGAGAATCTTCAACAACCCTCACAACCAATACACCTCGGTCTTCAGACAACTTCACGTCAAGCTGTTCGCTCATTTCCGCTTTGATTTTAGGCGTTAACTCCACCATTTGCACCCCTAAGAAGGGATGATCGGCCTTTCCTTTTTCAAAGAGCTGATTGGCAATTCTGACGGCTGTTTCAATGGGAATCGCAAACCCCAACCCTTGAGCATTGGCTCGAATCGCCGTATTCACCCCAATCACTTCTCCTTGATCATTCAATAACGGCCCCCCTGAATTCCCCGGATTAATCGCCGCATCTGTTTGAATAAACCGCACCCGCTTCTTGGGAATCCCCACCTGAGAACTTGAACGACCTGTGGCACTAATAATCCCCACTGTTACCGTATTATCTAACCCTAAAGGATTACCAATCGCAATCGCCCACTGCCCCGGAACAATCCGATCAGAGCGCCCCATAGGTGCTATCGGTAAATCTTTAACATCAATTTTAATCGCCGCAACATCCGTTAAATCATCAATCCCTTTAACTTTACCTTCAAAAGTGCGACCATCTTTGAGGGTAACAAGTACAGTTTCGGCCCCATCAACCACGTGAGCATTGGTAATCAACCGACCATCGGAGGCCACAATAAAGCCGGAACCTGTTCCTCGTCGTACTCGTTCGCTAGACTCTGGAACTTGGTCACCAAAAAACCGCTTAAAAAGTGGGTTATTCAAAGCACCCGGCCCGTTTTTGGATGGACGAGCGGCATCAATTCGCACGACAGCCGGGCCGACAATTTCGGCAGCTTCGGCAATAAAGTTCGGACTGCTGCGTTCAACCACTCGTCTTTCTGGAACTAGAGGTTGAGTATCAGCAGGTAGCTGACGAACCACAGGAACAGCAAGAGAGTTTTGAGTGAAGTTTTTCGCTTGCAGATACCGATTTCCTAACCATCCTGTGCCTCCACCGATGGAGAATAAAGCCAAGTATACTGTGAGTTGTTTTATAGACAAGTTCATCTGCACTTTTCCGATGGATACGTCTTCTCCCCAAGCAAAAAATCTGCTGGAGTCTCTACTTAAAGTTGGAAATTAAACAAGCGGGTCGGGTCAACCTTTTTTTGAACCTATCACGCTCAAACCGTAAAAGATGTCAGCGATAAACGGTAAGCATCCAGAACAATTGTCGATCAGACCAGAGTTCTCGGTTAGATTCCCGATTTTCCTTTCCTGCTTTCACCCGTTGATCAGACCTGTGTTGACTGAATTAAACTCGGGGCAGAGGAAAGATACCTATGAATTATCTCCTGTTTGATCTCATATTTCCAATTTAGTCTAAAAATCTTTAAGCTGAGAGAGATAGTTTTTAATTTTTGACTCCTTTGGGATCTCGGTACGGTAGGATCAGGAGAGCGTGAACCCTTTCTCAACAGGACAATGATCGCGATCCGATCACTCGATTTTCGGGTTTTGCGACCCAATGCTCGAATATTGTTTGTTGATTCGCTTATCCTCAAAGTGTAATGAGGCTCAAAAAAAGCCGATATGATTTGCCCATACTTCAGTATTTTTGTGTCTTATTTGTTGGGGTGGATAATTCCCTTGTCGGGTGTTATACTCCTTCAAGCTGCAACTGCTGCGGAAGCTAACGATTTATTTATCCGAGATCAAACTCCGACTAATGTTTGTCCACCTCCGGTTTTGTCTCGTTTGAAGCGCCATCGCATTAGTTCGGGTGAAAGCCTCGAAAGCATTGCCCGTCAATATAACCTAATTCCAGCGACGCTATTGGGGATGAATCCGATATTACGACAAAATCAAATCGCTGTCGGACAAGAGATTGTGATTCCGCCTTACAATGGGATTGTTGTGGAAATTCCTGCCGGAAGTACGTTACAGGAAATTGCTCAAGCTTATAACGCTCAGGCGGATGTGATTTTTGAAGTCAATGGCTGTCAACGTCAACCCCAATTGGTGTTTATTCCGGGGGTGAATTGGACTCCGGGTGGCCCTGTCGTTCCTGCAAAGGCGGTGTTATCTGGCTATCCCCTCCCCGCTAAAGCCTCTGTACAAATGGGTTATGGCTGGCAATTACATCCGACTGCCGGACGGGTTGTTTTTCATAGTGGCGTGGATTTGATTGCTAAAATTGGTACGCCTGTGCTATCTGTCGGTGAGGGTGTGGTTGCTTTTGTCGGGGCGAGAAGGGGTTATGGGAATTTAGTGGTGGTTAATCATCAATCCGGTAAACAAACTCGTTATGCTCACTTATCTGAGATTACCGTTAGAGTGGGTCAAAACGTCCCCTCTGGAGAAATTTTAGGTAAGGTTGGCATCAGTGGACAACCCGATAGCGACGAGCCTCATCTTCATTTTGAAATTCGCTATAACTCTGAATTGGGTTGGGTGGCTGAAAATCCTGATCCCTATTTTACAGTAAACAGGGAACAGGCTCTTGGTATTAGAAGAAACTAAAATAGTTAGCACTCAGATCAAGGGAGGTGTTTCCGGCGACGACAGCAATTACTTCTGTTGACCCATCAAAATCTTCATAAATAATGGCGGTTCCTGATGGTAAACTCACAGAACTATTGGTTTGCAAGTCCTGAGTATTCACTAACTCATAAGTATCGGCGTTTCCGACTAATTGGATGGTATCTTCTTGAGGGTTAAAGTCTTCAATAAACGTATAACCTTTACCCCGTCCGGTAACGCCTGTTAATGTATCTTCTCCGCGATCGCCTAAAAGCAAGTCGCTACCTGTACCCCCGGTGAGTTGATCATCACCTTGACCCCCATAGATTGTATCATCGCCGCGATCGCCAAATACTGTATCATTGTCGTTATTGCCAAATAAAATATCGGCTCCTGATCCGCCATACATTGTATCTTCTCCGCGATCGCCAAATAGTGTATCTTCACCGGAATCTCCAATCAAGATATCATCATTTTGACCTGCAAAGAGCAAATCATCCCCAAATTCTCCATTGAGGAAGTCATCGCCTGTAAAACTCGATAAGGTGTCATTTCCTCGACGACCATAAATGTTATCGTTTCCGCTAGTACCCAGGATTTCTTCAGACTGAGAAGTACCTTCTTGAGTGGCGGGAGGAGTTAATAATAAGACATTGATTTGATCGCCGTTGTTCCGCAGTGTAAAAGTATCGGCATCCGCACCCCCTAATAGGGTATCAATTTCGTCTGTAAAAAATTCTGGAGTGTGATTAGACATGAGGTTTTAAGGTTATACAGCTAAAATGTTTGTTCACTTCGGTTTCTTGAAGTTCAGGATAGTTTTTAATACGTTTTTGTTCCTTTTGTTTCTAAAAAAATTCTAAATTTTAGAAGTAAGCTGTTTTTTTGACATCCCTGTTTAGGACAGTCTCTCGACTGTCTGCTTTGCGATTGGGGGGATTCATTTTAGGATGTTAGGCAGGGCTGTTTCATTCTCAACAAAAAATTTTCAGGGTTACTGGGGTGAGGGTTTTTTAAACATGAAAAATAGCTTTTTATTAATAAATATCCTCCCCACCTCCCTACAAATCAAAATTTCGTCCGACTTGGAAATAGCCCTGGGATGTTAGGGGGTTGCAGCCAGTAATACTTCTAGAGTTGCCGCTTCAAAAACCCATTCTAAACCTCTAGTATTAATAGCTTTGATCAAGATGACATCTTCAGGATAAACACTCGCAAGATTAATCTGAATCGACCAAGATAATCGATCATCTAGAGGATAATTGGAAATCGGTTGTACGGTTTGAATGCTGTGATTATTAACCGAGACAGAAATCGCTTCAATTTTACTATCAGGATTAATTTCAGACACCCATCCACTCACCTGAAGTCTACCTTCTGCGATCAGATTAATTTGTTCTAAACGTCCCCACGGGTGATGACTAAATTGTAAAGTTGAAAACTCAGGATTTGGAGGTTTAGCGACTAAATATAAATCCTGATAACGACAAATTCCTTGAGGAATGCGATAGCAAATTGCTTCCCCTTCACTAATATTTTTAACGGCTTGAGTGACAAATTCTTCGCCGACATAAGAGGTGCCATATTCATAGACATCGAGAGATTGACTTTCACTTTGGGGGATAAATAAAAGTTCATCGGATTTGATTTTTGAGTCGGGGGGTAATAAGTCTCGATCATGAACACTAAACATTAATATCCCGGCGGGGGTGATTAAGTTATAAAGTGTTTTCATCCAGAGTGTGAAGGTTTTTTCGGGAAGATGACTAAAAAAAGAACACGCTAATATACAATCAAATTTTTGGTTAACTGAATAGTCGGTAGGATTAACCGTTGAAATAATGCCGTTGACTCCAAAACTTTCTTGTTGAAACTGAACTGCATCTGTGTAAATATCAGAAACCCAAACTTGATCACAATTAAGTTCTTGCAAGAGAAATCGAGTAAAACGTCCGTACCCACTAGCAAAATCTAAAAAGGAGTTGATTTGATTAAATTCTTTAAATTTCCACTGGACAACCTGACGAACTGCATCAAAAATTCGCCGACCATTGAAATAATATCTAATTCTAGCTTTTTCGGGAATTAGATGATTTTGGAGGGCAAACAAATACATTTCATCTTGTGGACTAATAATCGACTTGAATTCGAGGGGAAATTGGACTTGATCTTGGATGAATGTTTGCAGGGCTGGATCAAGTTGCTGAAAATGATTAAGAATCATATTATAATAACTTTATAGAGTTGTATAAAGGGAAGGAAAAAAGTGAAAGCGAGTTGTCCATAAATTAATCGTGCTGATCCGAAAATTAATTATACTCCCTGCTGAAACCGGATCAAATTGAAACTTAACCTCAATAATGATATTGTATGGTGAGGTGAGTTGCTCGTTCACTAACGGGCATCAGAGCAGTATAGAAAGAAAAGTAGTTATCACAAAGTCGGGAAGCTATGCGCGTATACGTACTACTGTTTAATGCCGGAACAGAGAACGAAGGAATTCATACCATCCAGATGGGTGATCGTAACACTGTGCTAATGTTTGAGGAACAGGAGGATGCAACTCGCTTCGGTGTCCTGCTGGAAGCTCAAGATTTTCCGACTCCCAGTGTTGAAGCCCTAGAGGATGAAGAAATTAAAGAATTTTGTCGCAGTGTTAACTATGACTGGCAACTAATTCAGGCGGGTGAGTTGGCTGTCCCTCCTGACAGTAACGTAGAACAGACAGATTGGCAACCCGCTGAAAAAAAAGATGAACAACCGGGTGACAAAAAAGATGAAAAGTCAGAGTCAGACTTAGAATATTCTTCAGATGAACTCGACAATATTCGACGTCGATTGGAAGGGTTATTATAAAAAAATAGAGATTTTTGATTTCTGATATCAATTCAAACCTGTAAATGTTCAAGGCATCTTTTGAGAGAAGTTTTTTAAAACTTTAGATAAAATTCTAGATAAAAATACAAAAATTTGCAAAAAGGCGAAAATATGAATGATTCCCAGACGCGAGGACATCTTTTAACTGAACAAATTAATGCCAGTAGTCAGAACTTAGATCAGTTGAGTTCTCTGGAGTTGGTAGACTTATTTAATCGAGAAGATATTCAAACATTATTGGCGATCGCCCATTCCCGAGAACATCTCGCCCAGGCTATTGATATCATAGCAGCAGCCATGGGTCACGGTGGGCGTTTATTTTATGTCGGAGCGGGGACTAGCGGGCGTCTGGGCGTGTTGGATGCGGCTGAATGTCCCCCCACCTTCTGCACGCCTCCTGAGTTGGTACAGGGCATTATCGCCGGGGGCGCTGCGGCTTTAGTACGGAGTTCCGAAGATCTCGAAGATCGAACTGAAGATGGTAAACAGGCTATTGCCCATCGGGACGTTAAGGATCTCGATGTGGTGGTGGGAATTACCGCCGGGGGGACAACTCCCTATGTTCTCGGGGCGTTGGAGGCGGCGCGTCAGCGAGGGGCGAAGACGATTTTTATTGCTTGTGTTCCCAAAGAACAGGTAAAAGTTGAGGTTGATGTAGATATTCGTTTGTTAGTTGGGGCGGAAATTCTTGCAGGTTCAACTCGGTTAAAAGCGGGAACTGTGACAAAAATGGCGTTAAATATTCTCTCAACTGGGGTGATGGTGAAGTTGGGGAAAGTCTATGGAAATCGAATGGTTGACGTGGCGGTAACGAATCAGAAATTACGCGATCGCGCTTTACGAATAATCGCCGATTTAACTGGAATTAATCGCCAAGAAGCCGGAGTTTTATTAGATAAAAGTGGTCTGTCGGTGAAGTTAGCTTTGTTGATTTATTGGACGGGATTAGAAGCGGAAGACGGAGAAAAGTTGTTAGAAAAGTTTCAGGGTAATTTGCGAGAAGCGGTGTTAAGTTGTCAGTCGGGCAGCTAATTTTAACGGTTGAGGAGAGTTGTATTGAAGGGGATTGAATTATTTGCGGGAATTGGTGGCTTTCGTCTGGGAATGGAAGCCGCCAATATTGAAACCATTTGGGCGAATGATAGCAGTGAGTTGAGTTGTCGAGTTTATGAAAGTAATTTCGGACAAAATTCGATGGTTTTAGCAGATATTACCCAAATTGATTTATCAATTATTCCTCAACATGATCTTCTCACGGCTGGATTTCCCTGTCAACCTTTTAGTTCGGCGGGAAAAAAGCAAGGAATTCGAGATCTAGTTCGAGGAACGTTATTTGAACGAATTGTTGAAATTATCAAAGACAAACAGCCTCAATATTTTGTATTGGAAAATGTTAAAAGAATCCTCACAATGGAACAAGGTTATCACTTTCGGGTGATTTTAAATGCCTTAGCATCCTTAGATTATTTAATTGAATGGCGACTGATTAATCCTCTAAATTTTGGAATTCCTCAAAATCGCGATCGCGTGTTTATTGTCGGAACAAAATTGACAACAAATAACCTTTTCCCGAATCTTGAAAAATCGCTGTTTTTACTCACTCAAAAAGATTGTGATATTTTAGAAATGGGGGTTGAAACGTTAGAAAAAGGTCTTCAACCGATTGTTTTAGAACAACAAACTAAAAATCATAACTGGGGAATTGCCTATCAAAACCAAATGTACACCCGGCAAATTCCGCCTTTAGTTGACCAAAAACCCTCAAAAAAACTCAAAGATATTCTTCAAGATGAAATGGAGATAAATACACAGTTTGATTTTACCGCAGATACCCGAGAACGAATTCAAAAAAGTACATCGGTGCATCGATATTGTAACGGAGTGGAGATTCTTTACAATCAAGGAGGAGGCGCACGTTTGGGCTATACAATCTTTGGAGTTAATGGGATCACTTCAACTCTAACTGCATCAACTTCTAGACATTATGAACGTTATCAAGTGGGAAATAGGTTTCGACGATTGACCAATATAGAGTATGCTCGACTTATGGGATTTCCTGATGATTGGTGTCGAGTTGCTAGAGTTTACGATCAATATAGGCTATATGGAAATGCAGTAGTTCCCGCTTGTGTAGAATGGATTTGTCAACGAATCGGTCGGGAGAATATTAAGTTTAAATCAAGAACCTGGGAGCAACTAAAGTTACCGATTTAAGTTAAAATTATCAATATTATGACGAGAATGCTGACTTTATCGCTTCTCAAAATAGAAGCCGGAAACTTCGTTCAAGAGTTGAGAACTAGAGCAATTCCTCAATTGTATGGTATTACCGATGGAAAGGCGGTAGGAACTTATGTAGAACAAACATTTAATCAATATTTGGGAATTAAATACTCATACATATTAGGAAGTGCCGCCAGTGGAATTGATTTTCCCGAATTAGAAGTTGATTTGAAAGTAACCTCAATTCGTCAACCTCAATCTTCCTGTCCGTTTCGTGATGCGAGTCAGAAAATCTACGGACTTGGCTATCATCTCCTTGTTTTTGCTTATGAAAAACTCGATATTCACGAATCTCGGACTGCAACTTTGAATTTTCAACACGCCATTTTTGTTGAAAAGGAACGCACGGGAGACTATCAAACCACATACGGTTTAAGAGAGATTCTACGCCGTCAAGGGAACACAGACGATATCATTGCTTTTTTAGACGAACGGAATCTACCTTTAGATGAAATTGGACGTGAATTATTGGCAGATCGGATTATCAATCAACCTCCCGAACTTGGCTATCTAACAATTTCTAATGCTTTGCAGTGGAGACTACAGTACAGAAGAATAATTGAACAAGCACAGATGAATACATTAGGAGTTGAAAATTTGTTGGGGGGAAGATTATCATAAAGTAGAGTCACGAAAGTTAAAATTAAGTTGGGTGTTGCTTTCGCTCGACCCAACCTCTATCAAGATTAACCCTGCCATTTTTAAAATACTTCAACAGTTTACGGTCGATTTCTCAACTCCCGAACAATTTCTTGAGCCAAATTTTTTGACCACAACGAATCAAAAGGACAGAGAATTTGCCTGTTTTCAGGTGATATCCAAACTAACGCATCTTCTACATCTGAGATTTGATAGGGTTCATTCAACAGAACACAAGTTAACAAGCGGTGAACAGCTTTAGCCTGTTCGTCTGTTAATACAATCATTCCTCTAACCTCCGTTGACGGCGCTTGGTTTTGGCTGTTTCCCCTTTTGACAACATGACGAACGCTTGATCGATATCCCGAACTTTAATCTGTCTAAGTGCAATCAGGATGGACTTGATCAACGCTGCTTCATCATCAGTGAGTATAACCATAACTTTCTTGCAATTTACCACAATGCCACATTACCACGAAAGTAAAATTTTGTATAGGACAATGTGGAAGTGTATACTACACAGGATTTAGGATGAGTGCGAAAAGAAAACCAGAGTTTAGAGTTTTCACAGACGAGGATGTAGCGATTTTGGTTAAAACGCTAGCAGCACTGAGAAATACCAGTATTTCTGAACTGTTTAATGAGGCTTTGGAACTGTGGCTATCTCAACCGGAACAGCAAAAACTGATTGAGAAACACAATTTAGACGAGATCGAAGATTCTGACGCTATCTAATACTAAATCCGGTTCTCATATCCATCTTATTTTCAAAGCCTAGATTATTGATAACAGAAGGGGATTGGGTCAATTTTTATAAAGGGGTTTTGACAACCGGACTTGGTATAACGTCATGCCAACGAATAAAGACAGGATTACTGTATATTTACCGCCAGAGTTGAGAGAACGCCTGAGTATTGTCGCCCCCTAAATCCCCCAACTTTGGGGGACTTTAAACTTTGGGTTTTCCCCAGAATTGGGGGGCGGAGGGGGGCTAAATACAAAAACATTTATAAACCATTCCCAATTAAAATAAAGGATGCCCAATAATAAGGATGACTGAAATTATTACTCGCATTATTAATCGGTAATCCGGTTGCAAGATCTCGTTGAATAAACCCTCCATCTCCTGTACCATCGCCTCCCCTTTCGCCCCCAAAGACTGAAAAATATCCTGCAATTAACGCATTTTGAGCGTTTTGTAACGCTTCAGTTTTACTGTTTCCGGCTTGCAACGCATGGTAAAATTCATTCATCAAAAGTTGAGTTCCTCCATCATTAACTTGCCATAAAGAAGCAATAACCGCCCTCGCCCCTCGACTTTGGAATTGATAACCGAGTCCTAAAATTTGTTCGCCGTTGTTATCAAAACCACCTAAACCCGTTTCACAAGCACTCAACACCACCAAATCTACATTCGACAAAGACCAATTCTCCACATCTCGCAATGTGGGATTTTCACCTTCTCCAAACACAATAAAAGATTCAGACGGATCACCCGGAACAAACGCCGCATGAGTGGCAAAATGCAGCACGTTATAACCATTCATTTTCGGTTTAATCGCTTCCAAAGTAAAGGCTTCATCAACATAAGCCGTTGTATTGGGTAAAGTTTCCTTCAACCCATCCACTTCAATTCCAGCAAACGGTAAACCCGCAAATTCAATATTTCGTTCACCAATTTTAGCCGGACGAATTAAAGATTGATCTGCAAACGCTCCCGCTAAAATTCTCGGATCAGGTTGGGGTTGAGTATCAATTTCTTGTAATGAGGCGGCGGTGATATTATTGACTCGAAAACGTTGGGCGATCCACTGTTGACCATCATGCAATGCCACCAACGGAATATAGCGTAACACACCATCGGGCGCATAAATAATCACTTCCGTCTCGGCTGTTTTGAGGTCATTTTCCAGGGGTTCAAACAGCCACTTGTAGAGTTTTTTTGCGGGTGCAACGGCATCAACAGTTGGGTCTTGTAACGCCAAACGAAACCGAACAATTGTCCGATACAATTCTTCTCGGCTAACCTCAACAGTTCGTCGTAAAGGAGGAGAATTGGGAGTGGTAATGACTAATTCTAAACGGTCTTCTAGAATTAAAGGATAGAACAGAACCGCATCCAACTCTGCTAATTTATCTCGTAAACCATCTAACGCACCCAGAGATAACGTTTGTTCTCGCGCATCAAAACTGAGTTGTTCGATTAATTTTCGGACTTCTGGACGATCAGCAAAATTATTAAAATCTGCGTTAATTTCTTCTTGCAAGTTATACAATTGACTCAGCCGTTGTTCTTCAGAGGGCGTTAAATTCTGTTTCTGTTGCAGTTGAGTTAATTCTTCCCCAACTTCTATAGCGTTCTTTTGAAGTTCATTGTAACGGGCGAGAATTTCGGCTTCGGGTTGGTAAAATTCTAAACCGCTAGCAGTGTTGGCATTTCCCCGAACAGTTTTGAGGTAATCTTCCAACTCCTGAACTTTGAGTAAGTCCAAGACTCGTTGTGCTTCTAAAACTCGATTTTCTTTTAACAATAAGTCAGCTAGATAACGATATCGACCCTCAATGGTTTCGATGTATGAGAGTTGTAAATCACTCGATAACCCTTGAATATCCTTGCGAATGGTTTCTGTAACGTTAACAGATTGTTTTAGAAAAGTAATTGCAAGTTCAGGTTGGTTTTGTTGTTCTAGTGCTTTACCAATATTACTGAGAGAAAGGGCTTCCCCATCGCGATCGCCAATTTCTTGAAAAATAGCTAAAGACTGCTGAAAGAATTCTATCGCTTTTTGATACTGCCCTAAACTACGGTAAGCATAGCCCAAACCGTCTAGAGAAATAGCTCTCCCACGAGGGTAACTAATTTCGCTTGCAATGGCTAAAGACTGCTCGTAGACTTCTATGGCTTTTTGGTACTGCCTTAATTTAGTGTAAACAAACCCTAAATTCTGGAGAGAATGAGCTTCCTCCTGCTTATAACTAATTTCTCGTGCAATGGCTAAAGATTGCTGATAGTATTCTACAGCTTTTTGATACTGTCCCAAACTCTCATACGCCCAGCCTAAGTTATTTAACGAAGCAACTCTTCCATAGATATCTCCTGTTTCACGGTCAATAGCTAAAGCTTGTTTATGGAATTCAATTGCCTGGTGATACTTCCCCAAACTTTGGTAGACAAGACCCAAATTGCCCAGAGAATCGGCTTCGCCTTTGCGAACGTTGATTTCACGGAAAATGGTCAAAGACTGCTGATGAAGTTCTATTGCCTGCTGATACTGAGATAAGTTCCAGTAAGCCCAGCCCAAATTGTTCAGAGAAGCCGCTTCCCCATAGCGATCACCTATTTCCCGTGCAATGGTTAACTGCTGCTGATAGAATTCTATCGCTTTTTGATACTGCCCCAAATACCAGTAAGCATTGCCCAAATTGCCCAGAGATTTCGCTTCTCCTTGTCTATTACCGATTTCCCGATAAATTTCTAAAGATTGTTGGAAAGACTGCAACGCTTCTCGAAATTGGCTTATATTAAATTGTTGAATACCCTGCTGTAAAAATCGATCGGCTTCGGCTTGACGTTGCTGTTGAGTTTGTACGAGAACGGGAGACTCAGACAAAACGTTTGTGGGTACTGTGGGACTCAACACACCAATTACCACCGCTAGGGTTAGGGCTTTCGGGTTCAGCATCGGAGTTTGGGTTAGGGTAGATGTTGCTTCACTTTTAACTTATTTTTGGGGTCGTTGGAGTTATGCAGTTTTAGACGGTGGAGACAGAGTGTAATGAATTTGAATAAACGTCGAACAGGGTGCAGGATGTAAGATGAATCAATGTTGAGTTGTTGAGTTTTTGAACGTTATTTTAGTTAAATTTCAAATGAGTTTATTTTACATTCTGGGGATTTTCCTCATCATCCTGACGTTAGGGATTGGATTGTATCTAATCAGCGCTCGTCGTTATCAATCTTCTGATTCTGTCGCCAATTCCTACGACGAATGGACTGAAGATGGTATTCTGGAGTTCTACTGGGGCGAACATATTCACCTCGGTCATTACGGTTCACCGCCCGAACGAAAGGATTTTCTCAAAGCCAAAGAAGACTTTGTACATGAAATGGTCCGTTGGGGAAGTTTGGATAAATTACCCCCAAATACAACGGTTTTAGATGTCGGTTGCGGTATCGGCGGAAGTAGCCGCATTTTAGCCCAAGATTACGGGTTTGATGTCACGGGTGTTACGATTAGCCCCCAACAGGTGAAACGCGCCCAGGAATTAACCCCAGAAGGACTCAGCGCTAAGTTTCAGGTTGATGATGCGATGGCGCTGTCTTTCCCCGATGAAAGTTTTGATGTGGTTTGGTCAATTGAAGCGGGGCCACATATGCCCGATAAAGCAATTTTCGCTAAAGAGTTACTGCGAGTCCTCAAACCGGGTGGCGTGTTAGTTGTCGCGGACTGGAACCAACGAGATGATCGTCAAATTCCTCTGAATTTTTGGGAAAAACCCGTGATGCGCCAACTCCTCGATCAATGGTCACATCCGGCGTTTTCGAGTATTGAGGGCTTTTCTGAACTGTTGGCGGAAACGGGGCTGGTAGAAGGCGAGGTAAGCACCGCAGATTGGACGCAAGAAACCCTCCCCTCCTGGATTGATTCCATTTGGCAGGGAATTGTTCGGCCTCAAGGGTGGCTGGGTTTTGGGTTGTCAGGTTTTGTGAAATCTGTGCGTGAAGTACCCACCTTACTGCTGATGCGGTTGGCTTTTGGTGCCGGACTTTGCCGCTTTGGGATGTTCCGGGCTATACGGGCGAATTCATCGCAAGATAGGGAACAGGGAACAGGGAACAGGGAACAGGTTTCGGTGGAGGTTTAATCTGTCGGGGTGGGTTCGGGGTGAATTTATGTTTTGAACAAATCACAACAAATAACATCAATAAACCCGCCCCTACGCGACTTTTAACCGACGACTGAACTTTTTTGTACGGTTTCTTTTTCGGGTTCAAATTCCGTTGAACGATTCACTTGCCACCACAGGGCTAAACCGCCCCCAATGACTAATACTGCTATCCCGATAACCAGTAGAATTTGTTGCCATTTCTTCAAACCTGAAGTTGTGGTTTGGGGTTGTTTTTCCGATTCTTCTTCGTCGTACATTAACGCTTTAGAAGCTTCTGTGGGTTCCGACTCAATCTCATTGGGAATACTAGGTTTAGCGGGAGTATCAATCAAAATTAATTTCTGCGGAGAAACCCCACAATAGGTTAAAACAACAGAAGTATTATCGTGACCATTATGAGTATTGGCTAAATTAATCCATCCTTCGACAGCAGACTCCAAAGACTTTTCAGCTTGCAAGACAGCCGGGGCATAAGCCGCCCAAGATTTTTCTACCCAATCATTATCACTTAAGCCATCAGAACATAACAACAATAAACCATCTTCTTCGATAATAAATCGCTGTACTGTTGGACGCAAAAATTCAGCTTCTCGGGTACCAACCGCTTGAGTTAATGCCCCCGCATCCTGACGTTGAGAGGCTTCCCAATACAAACTCCGACCCTGTTTCACTTCTCGGGTAATCACATCATCATCAATGGTGAGGGCTTGACAAGAGTCCCGAGTAATCCAATAGGCGCGACTATCACCCACATTAACAATATACAATTCGTGAGCATTTTTCAACTCTAAATTTTTGGCAGTTTTTAACTTTTGAGGAAGTTGTAACGCCATGACTAAAGTTGTTCCCATCCGTTGACGTAGGGAGCGCTTTTGTTCGTTATTTTGGGCGGAAATTACATTATTAATCACTCGGGTAATTTCTTGGAGTTGATCGATAATTAAGTCGGGAGGGGTTAAGCCTTCTTGTTCGTTAATTTCGGTCATAAAAGTAGCAATTAACGGTTGGATTGATTTCACCGCTAACTGACTGGCAACTTCTCCGCCTTCGTGACCCCCAACTCCATCACAAATTAGACTTAAATGAGGAATTAACTGATTATGGGGATAACTATCAATCTGTTCTAAATCTACTTTTCGGGGATAATAACTATCTTCATTATGCGATCGCAAAGGCCCTGTATCACTGTGACCAGCAACCGCTAAATGTAACGGTAATTGAGCCGCTTGTTGTAATAAAAGTTGGTTCAATTCATCGGAAATTGTTTCCAGGGAAGCCTGATAACTTTGCATCAGTTGAGAAATATTTTGCAACGGTTGCTGCACTTCATCTTGAGCGGTTTCAATAAAAGCAGACCAAAATTCTGCCAAATCTTTCAAAGTCGGTTTAACTTTTCCCTGATGCAATTGTATTAATCGAATTCGCCAACTCTCAACCCGAAGATTATCTTTAACTAAAAGACTATAAGCCGCCCCTTGTTCTGATAACGGTGTCCAAAGTTGCAACATTTGCCACAACCAATAGACCTGACGGATACTTTTGGTTTTCGGCCAAACTTCCGCCATTGTCGGCAAAATTGTCCCCTTAGAATCGGTAGGAATATTATCCAATAATAAAATTTCTTCGCCTTCAGAAGTCGTACCTAAGTTATAAATCCCATGAACTCCCGGAAGGTGTAAACGATGGGAATACAGGTGCAAATAAGGCAAGATTACATCGCTAATTGACTCGGGAATTGTTGGGGGTACAGCCGGTTTAGTATCCAGCCAAACTTGAGGCGCACCCACATAATAGCGATTTCCCACCACTTGTCCGGGCTGAATTTGACCCGCCGTTGAACCGACAGCCCACAGATAACGATAACTCAATTGCGTTTGACACGTCTGACAAACTTGACGACCAAGAGTATTGCGAGGCTGGGGACAGGTGGGGTTGGGACAGTAAATCGGGGGTTGCGATGCACTGCTAATTTGGAACAGTTTTTGTAAAGACACGAGTCAAGATATATTGCTTAAGGACTCAACTTAGAAAAATTTCAATATAAAATGATTGTAGCCCAAGGCTGGATTGTTCTGAATTGTACTGTGCATAACAGAACAATTGGTTAAGCTTCACCCCTGCGGTGCTGATGTCTGCGTTCTCCCCCACACCCATCGCTTATGTTACTCAACCCGACAATCTTTTGGTTACTCGCTGGCGTGTTGCTTTGCATGATGGAATTATTTGTTCCGACGGCTTTTGTAGAATTAATGATGGGATTGAGTGCGCTTGCGGTGGCGGGAGTGTCGTTAATTGTTCCCTATGCCAATGTACAAGTTTTACTGTGGATGATTTTATCAGTCGGTTCAATTGTTGGCTTGCGACGATGGCTTCCGAGTCGCCGAGTTCCGACCATTGAAGATGCACAAGAAGCTGAAACTTTAACCGAAATTTTACCAGGTCAAACGGGTCGAGTTTTGTACGAGGGGATTTCTTGGCGAGCGCGTTGTGATGGCAGTGAAATCGCGATTGCTCCTCATCAAAGGGTGATTGTCATTGGACGGGAAGGCAATACACTGATTGTCATCTCAGAACAGTTACTCAATGCTTCGGAATAATTAATTTTTGAGGTTTTGTTTAGGATTGGTGATTTCCGAAAGTAGATCTTTTGAAACTGTAGATCTAAAATTAGAGGAGTCTTTGTTATATTTTTGTGTTTCTTTTGATTGCAATCTGTTCAAGATAACTTAATATTGAGGAAACTTAAAATGGAAAACTTTGTATTACTTATCCTGCTTGCTTTGGGAGGTTCTGGTCTTGCCGGATCAGTCAAAATTGTCAATCAAGGTGATGAAGCGTTAGTCGAAAAGTTAGGGAAATATAACGGTCGAAAATTGAAGCCAGGTTTGAGTTTTGTTGTCCCTTTTTTGGATCGAATGGCGTACAAAGAAACCGTTCGAGAACAGGTTTTAGATATTCCCCCCCAACAGTGTATTACTCGTGATAATGTTTCGATCAGTGTCGATGCGGTGGTCTATTGGCGGATTATGGACTTAGAAAAAGCGTGCTACAAAGTCAATAATTTGCAAGCAGCGATGGAGAATTTAGTCCGCACTCAAATTCGTTCAGAAATGGGTCAACTAGAACTCGATCAAACATTTACCGCCCGTACAGAAGTCAATGAAATGTTGTTGCGAGATCTCGATATTGCCACAGATCCTTGGGGGGTGAAAGTGACTCGGGTAGAGTTGCGTGATATTTGTCCGGCGAAAGCAGTTATGGATGCGATGGAGTTGCAAATGTCGGCAGAACGTCAAAAACGGGCGGCGATTTTAAAATCAGAAGGGGAACGAGATTCTGCGGTTAATAGTGCGCGAGGTCATGCAGAAGCCCAGGTTTTGGAGGCAGAAGCCCATAAAAAGGCGATGATTTTAGAAGCTGAAGCCGAACGTCAAACTCAAGTGTTGAAAGCCCACGCCACCTCTGAAGCGCTGCAAATTATTACCAAGGTTCTCAACAGCGATCCTAAAGCCAAAGAAGCGTTGCAATTTTTACTGGCTCAAAATTATATGGATATGGGAACAAAAATTGGAAATAGTGATAGTAGCAAGGTGATGTTTATTGATCCGCGTAGTATTCCCGCCACGTTAGAAGGAATGAAATCAATTGTTGGGGATAATTCACAAAATTCTGATTTTAACAAGCCTTTTTAGTTGTTAAATTTCAATTATAATTAAAGACTGGGGTAGGTTAAACCTATCCTATTTTTTTACAGATTAATCTTCAATACTTAAATATTTGCTATTGATAATTGATGGAAAACACTGTAGGGGCGGGTTCTGTCAAAATGTATATTTCCCATAAACAACTGATATAAACCCGCCCTCTGTTGCTACATCAGCTAAAGATTGATCTGTAGCATTATTGTCTGTACATTTATGCTTGATGCTACTTTTGAGTCAAAGTTTTTCTCCTCAATATTCCAAGGAGAGTGATGCCACTCAGTCCGATAACCATTCCGGGTTCAGGTACAGATGTAGCAACCAATGTTCCAGTGACGATGCTAGACCGAGGAATAAAAACATCACCAGAACCGGATTGAACACCCATGTCAACGGTGAGAGAATCTAACACCTCTCCTAACTG
>Ga0207419_1000893_pt1 | contig 24573 bp, 19 predicted proteins | sample ElkSloMetagenome_4_FD_184723 | JGI IMG/M metagenome (GOLD analysis project Ga0207419, IMG submission 184723) | Hot spring microbial communities from Elkhorn Slough, Monterey Bay, USA - MD2A (version 2) | ecosystem: Environmental > Aquatic > Marine > Intertidal zone > Estuary: Microbial mat ... | reverse complement strand
CAAAACGGGTATTGCCCTGGGGTCGACCGATTGTCTATGAGTCACTCCAGGTCACGGCCCCGCCAGCCGCGCTGCGGGCGTGGTGGAATTGGTAGACACGCCAGATTTAGGTTCTGGTGGCTTTCAGCCGTGGGGGTTCAAGTCCCTTCGCCCGCACCATGCCCGATTCGACGGCGCGGCGTTTTCCAACCAGGGCGCAGGTTTTTGCGTCCACCCGCTTGCGCCTTGCCTTTTCATTTCACTCGTGCCGGAAGACGCCATGCAAGTCACGGAGACCCTCACCGAAGACCTGAAACGCGAGTTCAAGGTCGTCGTGCCCGCCGACACCTTGAACGAAAAGGCGGAAGCACGCCTGACCGAGGTCAGCTCACAGGTACGAATTCCCGGTTTCCGTCCCGGCAAGGTGCCCATGTCGCTGCTGAAGAAGCGTTTCGGCGGCCATATCATGGGCGAGGTGCTTGAGCAGGCCGCGCAAGAGGCGGTCGACAGCGTCGTCAAGGATCACGACCTGCGCCCGGCCCTGCAGCCGAAGGTGGAGGTCTCGGACTACGAGCCCGAGGGCGAACTGAGCCTGACCATTGCCGTCGAGTTGCTGCCGGACATCGGCACGCCCGACTTCTCCGACATCGTCGTCGAACGTGACGTCGCCGAGATCGGCGACGAGGCCGTGGACAATGCCCTCGAACGCTTGGCCAACGCCCGGCGCTCGTCCGAACCGGTGACCGAGGACCGCCCGGCGGCCAGCGGCGACGTCGTCGTCATCGACTTCCTCGGCAAGAAGGACGGCGAGCCGTTTACCGGCGGCGCGGCCGAGGACTACGCCCTGGAACTGGGCTCCAATACGTTCATTCCCGGGTTCGAGGATGAGCTGATCGGCGCCCGCGCCGGCGAGGAAAAGGTCGTCACGGTCACCTTCCCCCAGGATTACGGGGCCGAGGATCTGGCCGGCCAGGAAGTCACATTCGACGTCACCGTCAAGGAACTGCGCCAACCGGCCGCTGTGCCCATCGACGACGACCTCGCGAAGATGTACGGACGCGAGACGCTCGACGACCTGCGCCAGGCGATCCGCGACCAGATCGCCCAGGAATACCAGCGGGCCAGCCGCGAACGGACCAAGCGCCGCCTGCTCGACCGGCTGGCCGAGAAGTTCACGCATCCGATTCCCGAGGGGCTCGTGGATGTCGAGTTCGACACCATCTGGAAGCAGCTCATGGAGGCCAAGGAGCGCGATCAGCTCGAGGACGACGACAAGGCCAAGTCCGAAGACGAGTTGCGCGCCGAGTACCGCACGATCGCCGAACGCCGCGTGCGGCTGGGGCTGCTCCTGGCCAAGGTGGGCGAGGACAACGGCATTGCCGTCACCCAGGACGACATGAACCAGGCACTCGCCGAACAGGTGCGGTCGTACCCGGGGCACGAACAGGCGGTCCTGAACTACTACCGCCAGAACCCGCAGGCCATGGAAGAACTGCGGCCGCCGATCTTCGAAAACAAGGTCGTGGACTATATCCTCGAACTCGCGCAGGTGACCGAGCGCACGGTGACGCCGGACGAGTTGATGAACCCCGAACCCGCCGAGGCGGAGACGGCCTCGGCCGAGACCGACGGGTCATGACGGGCGCACGGCGCGCCCGCCCCTCCTCCGGTCGATGGGGTCGACAGGGCGCGCCGTGCTCCCTAGGTTAGGCGCGGTCCCTGATTGGCCAGAGTCAGATTGTCCCTGAGATCCCCTAGTACGAGAGACCCCGATGAGCGACCGTGATCCGATGGAGGTGTACGCCAACACGCTGGTGCCGATGGTGGTCGAACAGACCAATCGCGGCGAGCGTTCATATGACATCTATTCCCGCCTGCTGAAAGAACGCATCATCTTCCTGACGGGTCCCGTCAACGATGTCGTCGCCAGCTTGGTGTCGGCCCAGTTGCTGTTCCTGGAATCGGAAAACCCGACCAAGGACATCGCCTTCTACATCAACTCCCCGGGTGGTGTGGTGACCTCGGGTCTCGGCATCTATGACACCATGAACTACATCCGCAGCGACGTCTCGACCGTCTGCCTGGGCCAGGCCGCGTCCATGGGCTCGCTGCTGTTGACCGCGGGCGCCGCCGGCAAGCGCTTCGCCTTGCCGAATTCCCGCATCATGGTCCATCAGCCGTCGGGCGGGTTCCAGGGACAGGCGACCGACATCGAGATCCACGCGCGGGAAATCCTGGCCATCCGCGAACGGCTCAACAATATCTTTTGCCACCACACGGGGCAGCCGCTGGAGGTGGTGCAGCAGGCCATGGAGCGCGACAAGTTCATGCCGCCCGAGGAGGCGCTCGACTTCGGCCTGATCGACGAGGTGGTCACCACGCGCCGGTTGCCTGACGATGAGTCTGGCGGCGATTCGCCCACCTGATGGGCTACAGGCTCGACCCAACCGCCACGATCGGGTTTTTTTTGGCATTGTGCGCGTGGAGGGTCGACGAGTAGTATGACGGCGCGACGAAAAGCGAGTGTCTCGCATCGGTCCCCGTTCCTCGATCCGGGTGCGATTGTCGGACGCGTTGGCCCGAGGGCTTCAGGAAACCCTGTTCGGTGGGGCGGCGCGCGGGAGTGGAGTGGTTATGAGTAAGTCTGCTGGCGGAGATTCCAAGAACACGTTGTACTGCTCGTTCTGCGGAAAGAGCCAGCATGAAGTGCGTAAGCTCATCGCCGGGCCGACCGTGTTCATCTGCGACGAATGCGTCGAACTCTGCATGGACATCATCCGGGAAGAGAACAAGACCCAACTGGTCAAGTCCCGGGACGGGGTGCCCACGCCGCGCGACATTCTGTCTGTCCTTGACGATTATGTGATCGGACAGCCGCACGCCAAGCGCGTGCTGTCTGTGGCGGTGCACAATCATTACAAGCGGCTCAGCCAGGGCGGCAAGAACAGCGACGTCGAACTGGCGAAGTCCAATATCCTGCTTATGGGGCCGACCGGGTGCGGCAAGACCCTGCTTGCCCAGACCTTGGCGCGCATCCTGGATGTCCCGTTCACCATGGCCGATGCCACCACGTTGACCGAGGCGGGCTACGTCGGTGAGGACGTCGAGAACATCATCCTGAAGCTCCTGCAGGCCTCCGACTACAACGTCGAACGGGCGCAACGCGGCATCGTCTACATCGACGAGATCGACAAGATCTCGCGCAAATCCGACAACCCGTCGATCACCCGCGACGTCTCTGGCGAGGGCGTGCAACAGGCGTTGCTGAAGATCATGGAAGGCACCGTCGCCTCGGTGCCGCCCCAGGGCGGGCGCAAGCACCCGCAGCAGGAATTCCTGCAGGTGGACACGACCAACATCCTGTTCATCTGCGGCGGCGCCTTTGCCGGCCTGGACAAGATCATCGCCCAGCGGGGTCGCGGCACGTCCATCGGTTTTGGCGCCGACGTGCGCGCGCCCGAGGAAAAACGCACCGGCGAGATCCTGCGCCAGGTGGAGCCCGAAGATCTGTTGAAGTACGGCCTCATTCCGGAATTCGTCGGCCGCCTGCCGGTGCTGGCGACGCTGGACGACCTGGACGAGGACGCCCTGATCGAGATCCTCACCAAGCCAAAGAACGCCCTGGTCAAGCAGTACCAGCGCCTGTTCGAGATGGAGAACACCCAACTCACCTTCGCCGAGGATGCCCTTGAGGCGATTGCCAAGAAGGCCATCGCGCGCAAGACCGGCGCCCGCGGGCTGCGGTCCATCATGGAAGGAATCCTGCTGGAGACCATGTTCGACCTTCCGGGCATGGAAGGGGTCAGCGAGGTGGTGGTGAACCGCGAGGTCTCCGAGGGCCGGGCGAAGCCTCTGTTCATCTACGCGGACCGCCGCGAAGATATCGGCAGTTCCGCCTGAGGTCGTTTCGCGGTGGAACTCATGCGGCACGGGGTCGCCCAAGATCGCGACCCCGTTTGTTTTTTGCGGGTCCAAGCGCGGACTCTGGCGAGACGTGCGACATTAAACCGTCTTGATCGTGTGCGCACACTGGCCCACATCAGTGGCGCGAGATAAAGGTCCTTGGTCAGGTGGGCGAATCGCGACGTGACGCCTCCCCCTCGCGGCCAGACGGGATCAGGCACCCAGACGAGGTCAACACGTGGACACCAGCCCGACAAACACCTATCCGGTTCTTCCCCTGCGGGATATCGTCGTCTTCCCGCACATGATCGTCCCCCTGTTCGTTGGGCGGGAAAAGTCCGTCCGCGCCCTGGAAAACGTCATGGCGGACGACAAGGAAATCCTGCTCGTGGCGCAAAAAAACGCGTCGCAGGACGATCCCGGGCCGGAGGACATCTACGACGTCGGCACCGTCAGCACGGTGCTCCAGTTGTTGCGCCTGCCCGACGGCACGGTGAAGGTCCTGGTCGAGGGCAGCCGCCGCGCACGAATTGACCGCTATACGGACAACGAGCAGTTTTTCGAGGCATACGCGAACCTGCTGGACGACGACGCCGTCGACACCAAGGAGGTGGAGGCGCTGCAGCGCTCCGTGGTCGGCCAGTTCGAACAGTACGTCAAGCTGAACAAGAAGATCCCGCCCGAGGTGCTGGTTTCGGTCAATCAGATCGAGGACCCGGCCAAGCTGGCCGACACGGTCGCCTCCCACCTCGCCCTGCGGATCCCGGACAAGCAGGAAGTGCTTGAGATCGCCTCCGTCGCCGAACGGCTGGAGCGCCTGTACGCGTTCATGGAGTCCGAAATCGGCGTCCTGCAGGTGGAAAAGAAGATTCGCGGGCGCGTCAAGCGCCAAATGGAAAAGACGCAACGCGAATACTACCTCAACGAGCAGCTCAAGGCGATCCAGAAGGAACTCGGCGAGAACGAGGACGGACGCGACGAGCTCCAGGAACTCGAAGAGAAGATCGCGAAGGTCCGCCTGTCCAAGGAAGCGCGCGAAAAGGCCACGGCGGAGTTGAAGAAGCTCCGCAACATGAGCCCGATGTCCGCCGAGGCCACGGTGGTCCGCAACTACCTCGATTGGATGGTGTCCATCCCCTGGCAGAAGCGCTCGCGCGTCAAGCGCGACCTGCGCGAGGCCGAACGCATCCTCAACGCCGACCACCATGGGCTCGAAAAGGTCAAGGATCGCATCCTGGAATACCTTGCCGTCCAGTTGCGCGCCGCGAAGCTGAAGGGGCCGATCCTGTGCCTCGTCGGGCCGCCCGGCGTCGGCAAGACCTCGCTCGGCAAGTCGATCGCCCGCGCCACCGGCCGCAACTTCGTGCGGATGTCCCTGGGCGGCGTGCGCGACGAATCCGAGATCCGGGGCCATCGGCGCACGTACATCGGCTCCATGCCGGGCAAGATCATCCAGGGCATGAAGAAGGCCAAGTCCTCCAACCCGTTGTTCCTACTCGACGAGGTGGACAAGCTGGGCAACGACTGGCGTGGCGACCCCTCCTCCGCCCTGCTGGAGGTGTTGGACCCGGAACAGAACCACACCTTTAACGACCACTACCTGGAGGTCGATTACGACCTGTCCGACGTGCTGTTCGTCACCACGGCCAACAGCCTGCGGATGCCGCAGCCGCTGCTTGACCGGTTGGAGATCATCCGCCTGTCCGGCTACACCGAGGACGAAAAAGTCGGCATCGCCACCCGCCACCTGATCCCCAAACAGATGAAGGCGCACGGCCTGCGCAAGGGCGAGTGGTCGATCTCCCAAGACGCCCTGCGGGACCTGATTCGCTACTACACGCGCGAGGCCGGGGTCCGCAATCTGGAACGCGAACTGGCGAGCCTGACCCGCAAAGCCACCAAGGAGCTTCTGCTGCGCAAATCGCGCAAGAAGGTCGCCGTCAGCCGGCGGACGCTCGAAAAGTATGCCGGCGTGCGCCGCTACCGGTTCGGCGAGGTGGAAGCGGAAGACTTGATCGGGGTGACGACGGGTCTCGCCTGGACCGAGGTGGGCGGCGAGTTGTTGTCGATCGAAGCCCTGACCATGCCGGGCAAGGCCGGAATCACCCTGACCGGCCACCTGGGCGACGTGATGAAGGAATCGGTGCAGGCCGCGCGGTCCTACATCCGTTCGCGCGCCGTGACGTTCGGCATTCGCCCCACGCTGTTCGAGAAACGCGAAATCCACGTCCACGTCCCGGAGGGGTCCACCCCGAAGGACGGTCCGTCGGCCGGCATCGCCATGTGCGTGTCGATGGTCTCGGCGCTGACCGGCATCCCCGTCCGGCGCGACATCGCCATGACCGGCGAGATCACGCTGCGCGGCCGCGTGCTGCCGATCGGCGGGCTGAAGGAAAAACTCCTGGCGGCGCTGCGCGGCGGTCTGACCACCGTGCTGATCCCCAAGGAAAACGAAAAGGACCTCGCCGAGATCCCCGACAACGTCAAGAAGGGGCTGACCATCGTCCCGGTGACCACGGTGGACGAGGTCCTGGCCAATGCCCTGGTCAACCCCCTGACACCCATCGAGTGGACCGAGGCCGACGCCGAGGCGGCCGACGCGGACCTGCGCAAATCCAGTCGGGCGACCGACCCGGCGGACAACGCGATCCTGACGCACTGAACCACGGGCCGGTCGCGAAGGCCACTGGCCCGATGCCGGCGCGCTCTGTCCGCGCCATGCGACACGGAGACCACACCGTCGCCCCAAAAACGCGACGGCCCCTCGCCTCTCCCCTTGCAATCCGCCACCATGCCAGTAACAGTGAGGCAATCCAGGTCGCCAAGCACTGAGACCGCCACCGTCCGTTTTCCCACATTGACGGCCGCAAAACGGACGGGCTAGGGTTTTGTCGGGTTGTTTGATCCTGTCGCGGTCGAGGTTCACTTCGACCAGTTATTTACAAAAAATGAAGGGGGTTTCGCCAGTGAACAAGAATGATCTCATCGCTGCCGTTGCCGAGAACGCAGAGTTGTCCAAGGCGGACGCCACGAAAGCGGTCGACAGCGTCTTTGAGACGATCACCGAGGCCCTCAAGGACGGGACCGAGGTCAGACTCGTCGGCTTCGGCACGTTCGTGGTGTCGGAGCGGGCGGAATCCGAGGGCCGCAATCCTCGGACCGGTGAAAAGATCGTCATTCCCGCCTCGCGGCAGCCCAAGTTCAAGGCCGGCAAGGCCCTGAAGGACGCCGTGAACTGAGGCGCATTCGGATGAGATGAGCCACCCGAGGGGTGCCGCTGTGGGACGGGATCCGCAACCGATCTGACCATGTCAGGACCCCACCGGGTCGGTGGCACACAGCACCGTCGGGGCGTGTCCGGTGGTCTCCTCCAATGCGGCCCGGACGGCGCCTCGGCCCACCCCGCGCCGGGGACACTCTTGGCCCACAGTCTCGGCCCGTTGGCCCCCATGGTCCGTCCCCTGCCCATGGCGGCTGTGGCCCCCGGAGGAGCGCAAGGAGTCGACAGGCAACCGAATCGCGGCACCCCGCCAGTGCGCGGTTTCGGGGCGATTAGCTCAGCTGGAAGAGCATCTCGTTTACACCGAGAGGGTCGGCGGTTCGAACCCGTCATCGCCCACCACTGACGCGAGACCCTGAACGCCGTCCTGCCCGCCACGGACACCACGAGTGCGCACGCGCGCCCGCCGCCGGGTCATCGAAGGGTCATCGACCACAGCACATGTCCTCGTGTCCTGGCAGGACGTGCCTGACCGGCACGTCTTGGGTCGCCATCACAGATCCTGAATCGTCTTCTCGATGTCGCTCTGCAGAGCCGCCGAAATGTTTTCAAGAGCGGCGATGACTTCGCGGCTCGACTGCTGCAGGTCATGCAATAGAGCATACGTTTGTTCCGATTCCCCCATGCGGTGCGAGTCCAGGACAGCCTTGGCGGACGCGTGGACCCGCCGATGCGGCTCCTCGATCGCCCGCCAGCCCGGGTGACCCGTCAACCCGGGATCGGTCTGGCGATCGTACCACTGCCCGAACCGGCACATGTGGTGGTCCGGGACCGACGCCTGCCCCATGTCGCGATAGCCCATGACGGTGTCGATGATGTCCTTGCGGAACAGGATGTGATCAACCTTGGCGCTTTCCAGCATATACAGGGGTGAGTCCTGGCGCATCCAGTGATCGACCCGCTCGGCCACCATCTTGTTGGCGTCTCCGATTGACCGGGAGACTTCATCGACCAAGTCGTTACTGGAGCGGGTCTTGTCCGCGATTTCGGTGATGCGATGCTCGACCTCCCGCGTCGCCTCGGCCTGTTGTCCCAGGATACCGGATATGTCGTCGGTGCGATGGACCACGCCCGCCACGCGTTCGGCCGCCGTGGCCATGTCTTGTCCGGTGCGGGTGATGGCCTCGCGGCCGGCCTCCACCGCCCCCCTGCTTTCTTCCATGGCGGTGACGATGGCATTCATGTCCGCCTGAAGGGTTTCGATCCGGGAGCGGATGTCTTCCGTCGCCCTGGCTGTTTCGTTGGCCAGCGACTTCACCTCGCCCGCCACGACGGCGAATCCCTTGCCGGCCTCACCGGCGCGCGCCGCCTCGATCGTCGCGTTCAGCGCCAGCAGGTTGGTCTGTTTGGCGATCGCATCGATGGAGACGAGGATCTCGCCGATCTTTTCGCTGGCGGCGCGCAGCTCGTCAACCCGCTGCGCCGCGTTGACCACGGCGTCGGTGATCTGGCGCATGTGGGCCACGGCAGCGTCCGCGCTGGACCGGCCACCCTCGACCGTGCTGGCCAGGTCGCGAGCGTCGGCCGCCGTCTGTTCGCCGGACTGGGCAATCTGATCGACGGACGCCGTCATCTGCTCCGCCGCCGTGGCGATACTTTGGCTGGCGTCATTGATGTTTTTGGACTCCCGCACGAGTGCCGTGAGCCGGATCATGGTGTCGTTGATCGTTTCCGTGAGCTTGGACATGTGGCGGATGTTGTCGATGCTTTCGCCCAGGCCGTGGCGATCCACCGCCATGTCTTTGACGCTGCGGCCGTAAACCGACAGGGCGAGTTCCATGTCGAGCATCACGACCTTCTGAATGGCCGAGATCATCTCGGTGGCTTTCTTGCCTTTCCTGTGCTTGCCGACGACGGCGCAGAACCGGTCCAAGGCCTTTGCGTACGCGGCCATGTACCACCGTTCGTCCAGTCCGATCCGGGCGTGAACCATCCCGACATGTTTGGATTTCTCAATGAAACTGGCGTCGAGGGGATGGTCGAACAGTTCCAGCCAGTGTTTGATCTCGATCTGTTTGACTCGTTCGAGATCCTCATGCTTGGGCACGAACCTGTGCAGGCGTGGAACCCGCTCCATTTCCTTGAAAAAATCATCCAGAATCGTGGGCAGGTGCGGGCGCAGCAGATCGCTGAAGTCCCTTACCAGAGCGACGTCCGTTGCGGTCAGGTCAATATATTTCTTGAATTCCTCGAATTCCTTCGACTCATCACCTGCCATTGTCCTGATCCCCTCCACTCAAACCACTGAGGCCCGCAAAAAAACACACAAATGTAGCCTGCGCACCACACGTACACGCATACAGCGTATTCCTTCGTGATGCGTGCTCCGCTCAATCTTCGGGCGGAGATTGAACCATATTTTGGGCACAGGTGCGGGCGTATATATTGGCGAGGCATAAACAAAGGCCTTGAACTTCGTCAATCGCGCGGAAGTCACTTCTTTAAATGTGTCTGCCAATTTCCGCTCTACCATTAATATATCAAAACTGCGGCGTTACGCTCTGTTTTCCGTCCCCTGCCCCGCCGCGCCCGGCAGGAACGCCCCATCCAGGCTCAGCACGAAGTCTCGGAAGACGGTCGCCGCCGGCGACGGCTCCTCGTCGGCCAGGTGAATCAGGAACCAGTGCCGCATGACGGGCAGGCCGGGCACCGCCAGCGCCACCAGCTTGCCCTCGGCCAGCTCTGTATGCACCGTGTGCGCCGACAGCATGGCGATGCCCAGACCGGCCATGACGGCCTGCTTGATGGTCTCGTTGGAAGCCATCTCGACCACCCGATAGGACCGGCCGCCGCCCAACTGGTCCAGCTCGCGCATCATCAGTGTCCGCGTACCAGACCCCAGCTCCCGCGCCAAAAAGGTTTCCGACAGCAACGCCTCGGCCTCAACCATTGGGCGATTCGCCAACGGGTGGTCCGGCGGGGCGATCATGACATAGGGATGCGGTCCCAGGCGGCGGGCGACGACCTCCAGGCTTTCCGGTGGACGCCCCATCACCGCCATATCGATGCCATGCGCCCCCAGGGCCTCGACGATGTCGTCGCGGTTGCCGATGGTCAGGTGCAGCGTGATGCCCGGATTCGCCCGGTTGAAGCGGGCCACCAGTCCGGGCGCGAAGTACTTGCCGGTGCTGACCACGCCCAGCCGAACGAGACCGGCCGCACCCGCGCGCAACAGGGCGATGCGTTCGTCGCACCGCGCCAGTGCCGTTTCGATCAGGCGCATGGTGCGCACCAGCTCTTCGCCGACCTCCGTCGGCCGCAACGCGCCGCCGGTGCGGTCAAGCACCGGCGCTCCCACCAGCGTCTCCAACGTCTTGAGCTGGGTGGACACCGCCGGGGCGGTCAGGTTCAGGCGCTCGGCGGCGGCGGCCACGCTGCCGCGGCGCAGCACCTCGGCGAAGCCGCGCAGCTGGCGGAGCGTCACGTCACGGGCGAAAGTCATAAATTATTTTTATGGGAGGGAAGAAAAGTTTCAATCGCTTTTTTGCCCACACTCCGACTAAGGTGCTCGGCGAACCCACCAAGGGCGCACACGAGGGGAGGACACGATCCATGGCGGACAGAGCGACGCTCGGCCAGTGGCTGGAGAGCCAGACCACCGGCACGCAGGACGGCGAAGTCCTTGCGAAGGGTCTGGCGGCCTTTGCCGACGGCGTGGTGCGCATCGCCAGTCTGGTTCGTCAGGGTCCGTTGGCGCCCGGATCGAACCCACAGGCCCCGCTCAGCACTGTGATCAAGGACGGGGCCAACGCCATCGCCCTTGAGGCGGCCCAGGCCGCGCCGGTGGCCCACTACGCCTCCCGCCATACCGAGGACGTGCTCACCCTGGACGCGTCCGCCCCGCTGGCGATGGCCATCAATACCATGAACGGGTTGGAGAACCTGGACGTCAACGCCTGCTGCGGCTCGATCGTGTCCGTTTACCGGCGCGCCGATTCGCCCGAGGCGTCCTTCCTGCGGCCGGGCCGCGAGCAACTGGCCGCCGGCTACAGCATGTACGGCCCCTCCACGACGCTCGTGCTCACCCTGGGCCGAGGGGCGGCCGTGTTCACGCTTGACGCGCAGACCAGCACGTTCGTGCTGGTCAATCCCGAACTGCGCACCCCAGAGGACGCCGACACCTTCGCCATCAACGCCGCCAACTACCGCCACTGGGAATCGCCGGTCCGGGCCTACATCGACGACTGTTTCGAGGGTATCGAGGGACCCCACTACAAGGACTTTCGGATGCGCTGGCTGGGCGCCCTGGTGCCAGAGACGCACCGCATCCTGACGCAGGGCGGCATCTTCCTGTGTCCACGCGACCATCGCCCAGGGCACGAAACCGGCTCGCTGCCCCGCATGTTCGACGCCGCCCCCATCGCCATGCTCGCCGAGCAATGCGGCGGCGCCGCCACGGACGGAGCCAACCGCATCCTCGATACCGTCCCCCGCAGCCTGCACGCGCGCGCGCCCCTCGTCTTCGGCTCGCGCAAGAAGGTGGCGAAGGTGCAGCGATATCACGAGAGTCCGGACTTCATCCCCGATCAGGCGCCGTTGTTCGGCGTACGCGGCCTGTTCCGGAGTTGATGCCGCCAGCCGCACCCTTTCACACCGATCACGACACAACACCGCCGGCTGCACCGCGCGGACCGAACAGCATGAGCAGGGAGAGGGCCACATGTCGCAGAAGTACCCCATCATCTCGGTCGTCGGGTCGTCCGGGGCGGGAACCTCGACGGTCAAGCACACCTTCGAGCAGATCTTCCGCCGCGAGGGCGTGACCGCCGCCATGATTGAGGGCGATGCCTTCCACGCCTACGACCGCATGGACATGAAGGCCGAGGTCGAACGCCGCAACGCGGCCGGCGACCACACCTTCAGCCACTTCAGCCTCGACGCCAATCGGATCGCCGACCTGGAGGAGTCCTTTCGCCGCTTCAGCGAGACCGGCAAGGCCTTCACCCGCCACTATGTCCATGACGCCCAGGAATCAGAGATGTATGGCGTCGAGCCCGGCAAGTTCACCGAGTGGGAGGATATCGGCGAGGACTGCGACCTTTTGTTCTACGAGGGCCTGCACGGCGCGGTGAACAAGGATGGCTTCAACGTCGCGCAGTACGGCGATCTGAAAATCGGCGTCGTGCCGGTGATCAACCTGGAATGGATCCAGAAGATCCACCGGGACCGGGCATCGCGAGGCTATTCGACGGAGGCCGTTCAGGACGTCATCCTGCGCCGAATGCACTCCTACACCAACGTGATCTGCCCGCAGTTCACCGAAACGGACATCAATTTCCAGCGCGTACCGGTTGTGGACACCTCCAACCCCTTCGTCGCGCGCTGGATCCCGACGGCGGATGAATCCCTGGTGGTGATCCGCTTCAAGAACCCGCGCGGCATCGACTTCTCCTATCTGACCTCGATGCTCCACGACAGCTGGATGTCGCGGGCCAATTCCATCGTCATCCCCGGCGGCAAGCTGGACCTGGCGATGCAGCTCATCCTGACCCCGATGATCAATCGTCTGGCGGAACGCGCGCGGCGCATCCGCCAGCAATAGGACCTGTTTCCGATCCCCGAACCAACAGCGAATGTCATGAACCTGAAGGAGACGACCAATGGACGGTGATGACAGCAAGGTTGTGCAGGGCGCCGACCGGTACAAGGCTGGCGTTCTGAAGTACAAGCAGATGGGCTACTGGGTCCCCGACTACGAGCCCAAGGACACGGACGTCATCGCCCTCTTCCGCATCACCCCGCAGGACGGCGTGGATCCCGAGGAAGCCGCGGCCGCCGTCGCCGGCGAAAGCTCCACCGCCACCTGGACCGTGGTGTGGACCGATCGCCTGACCGCCTGCGAGAAGTACCGCGCCCGGGCCTACCGCGTCGACCAGGTGCCGAACGCACCGGACCAGTATTTTGCCTACATCGCCTATGACCTGGACCTGTTCGAGAACGGCTCGATCGCCAACCTGACGGCCTCGATCATCGGCAACGTGTTCGGCTTCAAGCCGCTCAAGGCCCTGCGCCTGGAAGACATGCGCCTGCCGACGGCCTACGTGAAGACGTTCATGGGCCCGGCCACGGGCATCGTCGTCGAGCGCGAGCGCCTGGACAAGTTCGGCCGGCCGCTGCTGGGCGCCACCGTCAAGCCGAAGCTGGGCCTGTCGGGCCGCAATTACGGCCGCGTGGTCTACGAGGCGCTGAAGGGCGGCCTGGACTTCACCAAGGACGACGAGAACATCAACAGCCAGCCGTTCATGCACTGGCGCGAGCGCTTCCTGTACTGCATGGAAGCCGTCAACAAGGCGCAGGCGGCCACCGGCGAGGTAAAGGGCACGTACCTGAACGTCACCGCCGGCACGATGGAAGAGATGTACGAGCGCGCCGAGTTCGCCAAGGAACTGGGCTCCGTCATTATCATGATCGACCTGGTGATCGGCTACACGGCGATCCAGTCCATGGCCAACTGGGCGCGCAAGAACGACATGATCCTGCACCTGCACCGCGCCGGTCACTCGACCTACACGCGGCAGAAGAGCCACGGCGTGTCGTTCCGCGTCATCGCCAAGTGGATGCGCCTAGCGGGCGTCGACCACATCCACGCCGGCACCGTGGTCGGCAAGCTGGAGGGCGACCCGGCCACCACCAAGGGCTACTACGACATCTGCCGCGAGGAATTCAATCCGATGCGCCTGGAGCACGGCCTGTTCTTCGATCAGGACTGGGCGTCGCTCAACAAGCTGATGCCGGTTGCGTCGGGCGGCATCCACGCCGGCCAGATGCACCAGCTGATCGACCTGCTGGGCGAAGACGTCGTGCTGCAGTTCGGCGGCGGCACCATCGGCCACCCGATGGGTATCGCGGCCGGCGCCACGGCTAACCGCGTTGCCCTGGAGGCCATGATCCTGGCTCGCAACGAAGGCCGCGACTACGTCAATGAGGGGCCGGACATTCTCGCCGAGGCGGCCAAGTCCTGCAGCCCGCTGCGCGCCGCGCTCGACACCTGGAAGGACGTCACCTTCAACTACACGTCCACCGACACGCCGGACTTCGTGCCGACGGCCACCGCATCCGTTTAACGGACGCTGCCGGATCAGAGAATTGGAGACAAGATCATGCGTGTGACCCAAGGGGCCTTTTCCTTCCTGCCCGACCTGACCGACGAGCAGATCCGCAAGCAGGTGCAGTACTGCATCGACAACGGCTGGGCCGTCAGCCTGGAGTTCACCGACGACCCGCATCCCCGCAACACCTACTGGGAGATGTGGGGCCACCCGATGTTCGACAATCCGGACGCGGCGGCGCTGATGTACGAGCTGGCCGAGTGCCGCAAGGTCTACGGCAACTACTACATCCGCGTCGTGGCCTTTGACTCGACCCACGGCTGGGAGTCGGTGCGGCTGTCGTTCATCGTCAACCGTCCGAAGGAGGAGCCGGGTTTCCGTCTGTCCCGGATGGAGATGGACGGGCGCAACATGCGCTACACCACGACGCCGTACGCCACCGATGTTCCGGAAGGCAAGCGGTACGCCTGATATCCATCCCCACATCCCCGTATGGATGGAACGCCGGCCCCGAACCCGCAAGGGCCGGAGCCGGCGGGCCGGCCCGTCTCTGGCACCGGACGGGCCGGGTGGGGAAGGCTCCTCCCTCCCAGCCTTCCCCACCCTCCGGCCCTGCGGCATATCGTTTCCGTGGCTTTGACCTGTTGGCCCGCGGGCCGGCAGCCCCATGATCTAGGCAAGAGGACACCCGATGCAGGACGCCAGCGAAGAGACCCCCACCTCGGTCGACCTGCAGCAGGAGTTCGAGAACTCCGGCGTCAAGGAGGTTCTGGAGGACCTGGACGCGACCCTCATCGGGCTGGCGCCGGTCAAGCAGCGCATCCGCGAAACCGCCGCGTTGCTGTTGGTGGAACGCGCCCGCAAGCGGCTCGGCCTGGCGCACGACACGCCGACCCTGCACATGAGCTTCACCGGCAACCCGGGGACCGGTAAGACCACGGTGGCGCTGCGCATGGCCGACCTGCTGCACCGCCTGGGGTATATCCGCAAGGGGCATCTGGTGTCGGTCACCCGCGACGACCTAGTGGGCCAGTACATCGGCCACACCGCGCCGAAGACCAAGGAAATCCTCAAGAAGGCCATGGGCGGCGTGCTGTTCATCGACGAGGCGTACTATCTGTACCGCCCCGAGAACGAGCGCGACTACGGCCAGGAAGCCATCGAGATCCTGTTGCAGGTGATGGAGAACCAGCGTGACGACATCGTGGTGATCCTGGCCGGCTACGGCGACCGCATGGACAAGTTCTTTGAGAGCAACCCGGGGTTCCGCTCGCGCATCGCCCACCATATCGACTTCCCGGACTACACCGACGAAGAACTGTTCCACATCGCCGGGCTGATGCTGAAGGACCAGAACTATACCCTGACGCCGGAGGCCGAGACGGCCCTGCGCGAATACGTCGGCCTGCGCCGCACGCAGCCCCATTTCGCGAATGCGCGGTCCATCCGCAACGCGCTCGATCGCGCCCGGCTGCGCCAGGCCAACCGCCTGTTCCAGAGCGCCAGCGGGCCGCTCGACGCCGCCGCGCTGTCGGCCATCGACGCGCCCGACATTCGCGCCAGCCGGGTGTTCCAAGGCGCGCCCGACTCCGAACCGGACCCCAACGCCAAATAAGTCTTCGCGGCACCGGCCCGCGCCCCACTTCACGAGAGGGACGTCCTTGCCATGACCTTTGATCGTTCGCTGAAGATCGCCCCGTCGATCCTGTCCGCCGACTTCGCCAACTTCGGCGCCGAGTGCCGGGCCATCGAGGCCCAGGGCTGCGACTGGGTGCACGTGGATGTCATGGACGGCCACTTCGTCCCCAACATCACCTTTGGTCCGGCCATGTGCAAGGCCATCCGCCCGCACGTAAGAACCGTGATGGACGTGCACCTGATGATCGCGCCGGCCGACCCGTACCTGGAGGACTTCGCCAAGGCCGGCGCCGACGTCCTGACCATCCACCCGGAGGCCGGGCCGCACCTGGACCGCTCCCTTCAGTTGATCCGTTCGTTGGGTTGCAAGGCCGGCGTGGCGCTCAATCCGGCGACGCATGAATCGGCGATCGAACACGTGCTGGACGGGATCGACTTGGTGCTGGTGATGAGTGTGAACCCCGGCTTCGGCGGGCAGAGCTTCATTCCCAGCGCGGTGGAGAAGGTGCGCCGCGTGCGGGCGATGATCGGCGACCGGCCGATCCACATCCAGGTGGACGGCGGCATCACGCCCAAGACGGCACCGATGGTCACAGAGGCCGGCGCGGACGTGCTGGTGGCCGGCTCGGCCGTGTTCAAGGGCGGGTCGGTGGACAATCCGTCCGTCTACGGCGACAACATGCGCGCCATACGGGAAGGGGTGGCGGCGGGCGCGCGCGCGGCGTAACCGCAGGGCATTTTGCACAAAACCACTGGTCAGCACCGGGCAAGGGTGGTATCGTTCCGTTTGAGCAAGAATGTTCATCACCGCAACCGTGGACCAGGATGGATCCCATGCTTGTGAACGGCACCGCCCCCGACGCGTCCGCATTGGCGTCCCAGATGTCCGAGAGGGCCAGACGCCTGCAGACATCGTTGGACAGCCACGAGAATCCGCTGATCGCGATCGTTGACGTGAACGATCCCTCCCAGGCCAAAGCCATGGAGGATGATCTCGCGTTGTCGGAAGATGCCATCGGCCGCCTTGAAGCCGCCGAACAGGAAATGCGGGAGGCGCGCAAGGAGGCCGCCCGCCAAAAGCTCGAACGCCTGAAGGCCCAACTCCAAGCTTTGCGGATGCTGGCCGCCAACGACCCGGAGGCTGCCGCGCGCGAGGCCGCTCGGCTGGCCCGTCAGCTTGCCTCGGCGGTCCGCGAGTATGTGAGCGCTGGCGGCGACGCCAGCGAGGCGGCCTCGGCGACCGGCGCGCCGCCCCCAAGCGTGCCCACTCCGTCGAATGATGACGGTGCCTCGGTCGAACGGGACGCGGGGTCAGGCGCGGCCGGATCGGACCCCATCGACACGGCCGTCGCGGCGAGCAACGCCGAGGCGGCCGACCGCCGGGCGGACGCAGCGTTCGTCAACGACGCCCGCCTCGTGCGAAGCGGGCTGAAGGCGATCATTGAGGAGGCGCAGCGCCGCAAAGAGGACGATCCGCTTGCGGCCGACATCGACACCACCGCCGCCGACCGCACCCTGACCGCCGTGGACGCGATGCTGGCGGGACAGGCCGCGACACCCGACACGACCCCATTCGTTCCTAGCGTGACCCTCCTCGTGTGACACAAAGGCGGTCGGACCTGCGCCGCGCGCAACAGGGTCCGCGCCTGTCGCATGGCTCGGGAGTCGCAATTTTCCGAGTCTCTCCCTATGGTGGGCGGCCTTCCTTCCCGCGTCACGCAAGGAACCGTCAGCCCATGACCCCGCGCCAATACCCGCCGGTCCCGGTATGGGTCCTGGTGGCCGTTGCCGTCCTGATCGGGTTCATGCCCGGCATCGTGATGGCCGAGCCGGACATCGCCCGCCCCGCCCGCATCGCCGAAGCCAAAGCCGCCGACGCCATGGAGGTCCACACCTTCCCCGCGCGCACCGAGGCGGTGCAGGTCGTCGACCTGTCCTTTCGCGTGCCGGGCCTGCTCCAGGACCTGCCGGTCAAGGAAGGCGAACTGGTTCCCGAGGGCGAGGTGATCGCCCGACTGGATCCGACCCAGTACGAGCGCAACGTGCGCGAGGCCGAGGTGAACCTGACGTCGGCGCGGCAGGACTTCGAGCGCAAGAGCCAGCTGGTGGCCGAGAATGCCGTCTCCCGGCAGGCCTACGACGATGCGCGCAACGCCCTCGATCTGGCCGAGGTGGCGCTGGAAAAGGCGCGGCAAGACCTAGCCTACACGACCCTGTCGGCCCCCTTCGACGCCATCGTCAGCCGCCGCCTCGTGGAATCGTTCACCAACATCCAGGCCGGCCAGCCGGTGGTCCGCCTGCAGGACGTCAGCGAGATCCGCGTCTCCGCCGACATCCCCGAATACCTGATCGCCACGCATTCCCAGGATGATCCCCTGGCCGTCGAGGCCGTGTTCCCGTTCCTCGCCGATCGCGTGTTCCCGCTGGCGTTTCGCGAGATCTCGACCGAGGCGGACGACGTCGCCCAGACCTACCGGGTCGAGTACGGAATGCCGCGCCCCGAGGATGCCGGCATCCTGCCCGGCATGACCGCGACCATGCGGGCGCGGCTGCCGCGCGCCAACACCGTCGAGGGCGCGGTCACCGTGCCGCCGGGCGCGCTGGTCCCCGCGACACCCACCGCCGAAAACGGCGACGGCGCGGACGCCGAGGACTCCTTCTTCGTCTGGGTGGTCACGAGCGACAACGGCGCGGTCAGCCGCCGCCCGGTCACGGTCGCCCGCATGACCAACGATCTGGCCTTCATCGCCGCCGGACTGAAGGCCGGCGACAAGGTGGTGACCGCCGGGGTGCATCACTTGCGCGAGGGGATGCGTGTCCGCCCCCTGGGTAAGGAGTAGGGCGGACCCATGGATGTCGCGCGCGTCTCGATCGAAAAGCCGGTCAACACCTGGCTGATCGTTCTCATCTGCCTGATCGGCGGCCTGGTCGGCCTGATGTCCGTGGGCCGCCTGGAAGACCCGGCCTTCACCATCAAGGAAGCGAAGGTCATCACCGCCTACACCGGTGCCACCGCCGTCGAGGTCGAGGAGGAGGTCACCGAGCCCCTCGAATCCGCCATCCAGCAAATGGCCCAGCTCAAGGAAATCCGTTCGGTCTCCAAACCGGGCGTGTCCGAGATCACCGTCGAGATCCAGGACACCTACGACGGCGCCGAACTGCCGCAGGTGTGGGACGAACTGCGCCAAAAAGTGAGCGACGCGCACGCGTCGCTGCCGGACAACGCCGGCACGCCCGCCGTGTTCGACGACTACGGCGACGTGTTCGGGTTGTTCTACGCCATGACGGCCCCCGGCTATTCGGACCTGGAGATCATCGAGATCGCCAAGTCCCTGCGGCGGGAGCTGCTGACCGTGCCCGGCGTGGCCAAGGTGGAAACCGCCGGAGAGCCGTCGCCCGAAATCCACATCGAGATCTCCCAGGACAAGCTGAAGCGCTTGGGCGTGTCGATCAGCTCGGGCATCACCCTGCTCGACGTCGAGAACGCCGTGCAGCCCACCAGCGTCGTGACCATCGGCGACGAGCGGGTGCGCATCACCATCGACGATGCCTTTGACACGGTGGACGCCGTCGAGAACCTGATGATGGGCGCGCCCGGCAGCACGGCCATGATCCGCCTGCGCGATGTCGCCGAGGTCAGCCTCGGGCGACAGGAGCGGCCCGACCTGCTGATCCGCCACAACGGCGAACCGGCGGTGACCTTGGCCATCGCCGCCGTGGGCGACACCAACGTCGTCGAGGTCGGCAAGGCGGTGCAGGCGAAGCTGAACGCCCTGACGCCGTTCCTGCCGGTGGGCGTGGAGCTGCACACCATCTACAACCAGGCCACCGTGGTCGACGAGGCGGTCGCCGGCTTCCTGGTCAACGTGCTGGTCTCGGTGTCGATCGTGGTGGCCTCGCTGTGCGTGTTCATGGGCTGGCGCGCGGGTGTGGTGGTCGGCTGCATCCTGTTCCTGACCGTGTTCGGCACGTTGCTGTTCATGTGGTTGGGCGGGATCGAACTGGAGCGCATTTCGCTGGGCGCGCTGATCATCGCCATGGGGATGCTGGTCGACAACGCCATCGTCGTGGCCGAGGGCATGTTGATCGGAATGCGGCGGGGCAAGAGCGCCCTGCGCGCCGCCAGCGACGTCACGCGCCAGACGCAATGGCCCCTGCTGGGCGCCACGGTGATCGGCATCATGGCGTTCTCGGGGATCGGCCTGTCACCCGACGCCACCGGCGAGTTCCTGTTCTCGCTGTTCGCCGTCATCGGCATTTCTCTGCTGCTGAGCTGGGTGCTGGCGGTGATGGTCACGCCGCTGTTCGGGTCGTACCTGTTCAAGCAGGGCAAGGCGGCGGCCGACGGCGACGCGGCCGACGATCCGTACGGGGGCCGGATGTTCGGCGCGTATCGGGGTGTGCTCCGGGCCGCCCTGCGAAATCGCTGGCTGACGGTGCTCGCGCTGGTCGGCGTGACCGCCGCGTGCGTGGTGGGGTTCGGTTCGGTCAAGCAGGGCTTTTTCCCCTACTCGGACACGCCGATGTTCTACGTCGACGTCTGGATGCCCCAGGGCACCGACATTCTGGCCGTCGAAGAGCTGATGAAAGAGGCGGAGGCGTTCGTTCTCGACCAGGAGGCCACCGAGACCGTCAGCACCTTCATCGGTCAGGGTGCGACGCGATTCATGCTGACCTATTCGCCGGAGGCCGCCAATCCGTCCTACGGCCATATGATCGTGCGCACCACCACGCGCGAGGACATCCCGGCGTTGATCGACACAATCCGGGGGCCGCTGGCCGAGCGTTTCCCCAGCGCCCAGGTGTTCACCCGGCGGCTGGTGTTCGGTCCCGGCGGCGGCGCCAAGCTGGAGGCTCGCTTCTCCGGCCCGGACGCCACCATGCTACGGACACTGGCGGCGAAAGCGGAAGCCGTCTTCCGCGCCGACGGCGGCATCATCGATATCCGCACCGACTGGCGCCAGCGCGAGAAGGTCCTGCGGCCGCAGTTCGCCGAAAGCCGCGCCCGTATCGCCGGCGTCAGCCGCAACGACCTGGCCCAGAACCTCTTGTACTTTTCCGACGGCCTGCGGATCGCCACGTTCCGCCAGGGCGATGAGTTCATTCCCATCGTCATGCGTGCCCCCGACGACGAACGCGGCGACCTGACCGCCATCGACGACCGGCTGGTCTGGAGCAACGGCCAGAGCCGCTACGTGCCCGTGGGCCAGATCCTGGACGGCGTCGCGGTCGAGACCGAGGACACCATCATCCGCCGCAAGAACCGCGTGCGCACGCTGAACGTCCAGGGCGACCCGGCCGGCGAGCAGAGCGCCGCCGAGGTCCACGCCCGCATCAAGGACGAGATCGAAAGCCTTCCCCTGCCGCCCGGATACAGCCTTGAATGGGGCGGCGAGATCGAGGACACCGCCGAGGCCCAGGGCGCCTTGATGAGTCAGGTTCCCGTCGGGTTCCTGGTGATGGTGCTGATCACCGTGTTGCTGTTCGCCACGGTTCGCGAGCCGCTCATCATCTGGCTGGTGGTGCCGATGTCGATCTGTGGCGTGACGGTGGGCTTGCTCGGCACCGGGCTGGCGTTCGACTTCATGTCGCTGCTGGGCATCCTCAGCCTGTCGGGAATGCTGATCAAGAACGCCATCGTGCTGGTGGAGGAGATCGACCTGCAACTGGAGGAACAGTCCGACCGCTTCGCCGCGCTCGTCCAGGCCGGCGTCAGTCGATTACGGCCCGTGGTACTGGCGGCCGGCACCACCATCCTCGGCATGGTGCCGCTGGTGACCGATCCGTTCTTTGCCTCGATGGCGGTGACCATCTCGGGCGGCCTGGCCTTCGCCACGGTGCTGACGCTGGTGGCCGTGCCGGTGTTCTACAGTCTGTTCTACCGCATCCGGCCAGCCAAGACGGCCGCCGCCTGATCGTCGCCTCAGGTGAGCGCGCCGGCCACGGCGGTCAGCGCCAGGCACAGCACCGCCCCGGTGGTCAGCGCCAAACGGAGGCCGATCCACCACGCCGGCACCAGGGACAGGTCGCCCATGCGCTTGTCCAGCAGGAGCTGCCCCAGGAAGGCCAGCGCGAGCAGCGTGAATCCGTGCGTGCCTTGCAAAAACAGCGCCGACCAGCCGAGCAGCGGCGGCACGACACTGAAGGCGAACAGCTCGGCGGCGTGCTCGCGGTCCAGGCGATGGCTCTGCGCCGCCGCCACGCCCCATACGATCCCGCCCAGGAAGGACAGGATCACCGCGCCGTAGGTCTGCACGGCATAGGCACCAACCCCCGCCGCTCCGCCGGTCCCGATCCACGCCAGGGCGGTCCCGGCGGCGAAGGGCAGCAGACCGGCGACCCCGAGCAGAACGACGGCGGGCGGCATGGACGAACCTGGGCGCATGATGGGGAATCCTTGGCACACGAACATGAACGACGACCATATCACCGTACCGGACTCGCGTGGCGAGGAGAAACACCGCTGCTCAAGTGCGCGCGACACCGCGCCGACCCGCCGGACGGCGGGTGACCCTGATCCTCTGCGATGGTAGCGTGGGCCACCTGCCCCGCTTTCGTCGACTCCGGACCCGGATGGAGCCCCCATGACCGAAGAGTTGTTCCGCGCCGACTCGTACCAGCGCTCATGCGACGCCACGGTGGTTGCCGCCGCCCCCGACGGAATCCGCCTCGACCGCACGGTGTTCTATCCCATGGGCGGCGGCCAGCCGGGTGATACGGGCCGGCTATGCCTGGCCGACGGCACCACCATCGAGATCGTCGATACCCGCAAGGCCCCGGACGGCGACGCCGGGATCCTTCATGTCCCGGCCGAGGGCGCGGCCCTGCCCGCCCCCGGGGCCACCGTGACGGCGGAGATCGACTGGGACCGCCGCCACCGCCTGATGCGGATGCACACCTGCCTGCACCTGTTGAGTTCGCTGGTGGCCGGCGGCGTCACCGGCGGCAGTGTCGGCGACGGCAAGGGCCGGCTCGACTTCGACCTGCCCGAGAAGACGGTGGACAAGGACGATTTGACCGCTGCCCTGAACGACCTGATCGGGCGCGACGCGCCGGTCTCCATGCGCTGGATCACGGATGACGAGCTGGACGCCCAGCCCGAACTGGTCCGCACCATGTCGGTGCAGCCGCCACGGGGCAGCGGCCGCGTGCGGCTGATCGCCGTGGACGGCATCGACCTGCAGCCATGCGGTGGCACCCATGTCGCGCGCACCGGCGAGATCGGCGGCATCGCCGTCACCAAGATCGAGAAGAAGGGCAAACACAACCGCCGCATCAACCTTGTGTTCACCGACCCGCCCAGCACCTGAATACCCATCGCGCACGACAGCCGACACTTGAGCCGGGCGGATCATCCCCGTAAGTTTCCGGCGGCGCGCCGGCAGGCTGGGCGCGCATCGCAGCGGCAACGGAGGGGCGAGAAAACCATGGCCAAGAGCGCGGACCTGATCGGCGACATGCCCGTGAAGAGTTGGGTGGACCGGCTGGTGCCGGCGCCGTTGCTGCCCTACGCGAAACTGATCCGGCTGGACCGGCCGATCGGCTGGTGGCTGCTGATGTGGCCGTGCTGGTGGAGCACGGCGATGGCCGCCGATGCCTCCACATACTACCTGCCGGACCCGGTGCTGCTGCTGCTGTTCCTGATCGGCTCCGTGGTCATGCGCGGCGCCGGCTGCACCTACAACGATCTCGTCGACAAGGACGTGGACGCCAAGGTCGCGCGCACGGCCGGGAGGCCCATTCCGTCGGGCGCCGTCTCACCGACGCAGGCCAAGATCTTTCTGGCGATGCTGATGATGATCGGGTTGGCGGTGCTGCTGTCCCTGAACTGGTTCGCGATCATCCTGGGTGTCATTTCACTGCCGTTGGTGTTCGCCTACCCGTTCATGAAGCGCATCACCTACTGGCCGCAGGCCTGGCTGGGCATCACCTTCACCTACGGTGCCCTGATGGGCTGGGCGGCGGTGCGCGGCGAGTTGGACTGGGCGCCGGTGGTCCTGTACATCGGCTGCTGGTTCTGGACCCTGCACTACGACACCATCTACGCCCACCAGGACAAGGAAGACGACCTGCTGGTCGGTGTGAAGTCCTCGGCCCTGGCGCTGGGGCATAACACCCAGCCGGCCCTGTTGCTGTTCAGCACCGTCTTCATCGCCCTGGTCGCCGTGGCGGGAGTGCTGGCCGATCTGAACTGGCTGTTCTTCCTGTGGCTGGTCCTGCCGTTCGGGCACCTGCTGTGGCAGGTCGTGACACTGGACATCAACGACACCAAGGACTGCCTGACCAAGTTCAAGTCGAACCGGTGGATGGGTGCCCTGTTGTTCGTCGCCATCATCATCGGGCGGGTGCTGGCCGGCGACGGGGGCGCGTGAGCCGGAGCGCTTTCCTGCGCCGGCCCGGTCACCCGCCCAGGCTGTACCCGCCCTCGTCCGTGCGCAGCAGGCTGGGCTGACGGGGGTCCGGTTCGATCTTGCGGCGCAGGCGATGGATGTGGGTTTCCAGGGTGTGGGTGCTGACGCCGTCGCCGTAGCCCCACACCCGCGCCAGCAGGACATCGCGGGTCACCGGGCCGTCGGCGGCGCGCAGGCAGGCGAGAATCGCCGCTTCCTTCTCGGTCAGGGCCACGACGCGGCCGTTGGCGCGCTCGACCAGGGTTCGCCCGCCCGGATCGCACAAGTATGGGCCGAGCACGAAAGGGCCGGCCTGCCCCTGGTTCCGATCCGG
>Ga0207419_1000892_pt1 | contig 24576 bp, 25 predicted proteins | sample ElkSloMetagenome_4_FD_184723 | JGI IMG/M metagenome (GOLD analysis project Ga0207419, IMG submission 184723) | Hot spring microbial communities from Elkhorn Slough, Monterey Bay, USA - MD2A (version 2) | ecosystem: Environmental > Aquatic > Marine > Intertidal zone > Estuary: Microbial mat ... | reverse complement strand
GAGCTTCGGTGAAGCGCATCTGCCGGAATTGCAAGATAATCCGCCGCAACGGTGCTGTTATGGTCATCTGTAAGGATGCCCGTCATAAGCAGCGCCAGGGATGATCAATAAGGTATCCGTGTGATGAAGAAAGACCGGTGAAAAGCGATCACCGGTCTCTTCCTTCTTCCATTAAGCGTGCGAACTTGCTAAAATTTCAGATTCTCTGCGCGATGGAGCAGAAAATCGTTTCCAGGAGTTCCAGCCCATGGCCCGTATTGCAGGCATAAATATTCCGGTCAATAAACATGCTGTGATCGCCCTTCAGTCCATTTATGGCATCGGGCTGACACGGTCGCAAGATATCTGTTCGGCGGCGAATGTAGCGCCACAAACCAAGATCAAGGATCTCACTGAAGAGCAGGTGGAAGCCCTGCGAATTGAGGTCGGCAAGTATGTGGTCGAGGGCGATCTTCGTCGGGAAGTTTCCATGAACATTAAACGGCTCATGGATATGGGAGTATACCGCGGTTTGCGCCATCGGCGCGGGTTACCGCTGCGTGGTCAGCGGACGCGGACTAATGCGAGAACTCGTAAAGGGCCGCGTCGCCCCATCAAGAGGTAAGATTGATCAATGGCCAAGACGGTTAGCAAGCCCCGCAAGCGTGTCAAACGCAATGTGGTGGATGGTGTGGCGCATATCCATGCGTCGTTCAACAACACCATCGTGACCATCACTGACAGACAAGGCAATACTTTGGCATGGGCCACTGCCGGCGGTTCTGGATTCCGGGGATCCCGGAAGAGCACGCCTTTCGCCGCTCAGGTGGCTGCCGAGCGTGTGGGTGGGGTCATCAAGGAATACGGTGTCAAGAATCTGGAAGTCTGTGTCAAAGGTCCTGGACCAGGTCGTGAATCTGCGGTTCGGGCACTGAACGCCTCGGGTTTCAAGGTTACCAATATCACCGACGTCACCCCAATTCCTCATAATGGCTGTCGGCCTCCGAAAAAGCGACGCGTCTAAGGGAGGCGAATATGGCAAGATACATCGGTCCAAAATGCAAGTTAAGCCGTCGGGAAGGCGTGGATCTGGGTTTGAAATCCGCTGCCCGACCGTTGGAGTCCAAGTGCAATATCGAACGCCCCCCCGGTCAGCATGGGGCGCGGCGTATGCGAATTTCCGATTATGGTTTGCAGTTGCGGGAAAAGCAGAAGCTCCGCCGCATGTACGGTGTGCTTGAGCGGCAGTTCCGCAACTACTACAAGGAAGCAGCGCGACAGAAAGGCTCCACCGGTGAGAATCTCCTCAAGCTGCTGGAGTGTCGGCTTGATAACGTCGTCTACCGGATGGGTTTTGGTAGCACCCGTGCGGAAGCCCGGCAGCTTGTGCTCCATAAGGCAGTGCTAGTCAACGATAGTCCGGTGAATATCCCTTCGTATCAGGCTAAGGCAAACGATACGATCAGTATTCGCGAAAAGTCCCGTAATCAGTTGCGAGTGCAAAATGCTCTTCAATTGGCCCAGAACACTGGGTTCGCCGAGTGGCTGGAAGTGGATACCAACAAGCTTTCCGGCGTATTCAAGCGGGTACCCGATCGCGGAGATTTGCCAGCTGATATCAACGAATCCTTGGTGGTGGAATTGTACTCCAAGTAATAGGGAATAGGTATGACGAGCGGTTTCGATTTACTCAAGCCTAGGGTAGTTGACGTAGAGGTCATCAATCAGAATTACGCCAAGGTTACCCTGGAGCCTCTGGAGCGCGGTTTCGGTCATACAATGGGGAATGCGTTGCGGCGGATTCTCCTTTCCTCCATTCCCGGTGCCGCTATTGTTGAATGCGAGATTGACGGTGTCCTCCACGAATACTCTTCCATGGAAGGAGTACAGGAGGACGTCATTGATATTCTGTTGAACCTCAAGGGTGTCGCTGTGATGTTACACAGTGGCGGTGAGGCTAATCTCAGGCTTCGTAAAAGGGGACCCGGTGTGGTGGTGGCAGGCGATGTGGAACTGCCTCACAACGTGGAGATTATCAACCGGGAGCATGTCATCGCCAACTTGACCAAGGAAGGCGAATTGAATATGACGCTTCGGGTGGAAAGGGGACGGGGCTACCAACCCGCTACCCAGCGTACGACTCCCGATGGCGAGAATCGTACGATTGGACGTCTGATGCTGGACGCCTCTTTCAGCCCCATCTCGCGGGTGAGCTATAAGGTTGAAAGCGCCCGGGTGGAGCAGCGTACCAACCTGGATAGACTGGTCATTCATCTGGAAACGAATGGTACCATTGATCCCGAGGCAGCGATTCGTACGGCGGCGCAAATCCTCCTGGATCAACTGTCCGTTTTCGTAGATCTCAAGGGCAAGGAGGAAATAAGACCCGCGAGCGAGTCGGCTGATATCGATCCCATTCTCCGACGCCCGGTGGACGATCTGGAACTGACGGTGCGTTCCGCTAATTGCCTGAAAGCGGAAAGCATCTACTATATCGGTGATCTGATTCAGCGCACCGAGGTGGAATTGCTCAAAACACCCAACCTCGGTAAAAAATCCCTGACTGAGATCAAGGATGTGCTCGCCTCCCATGGTTTGTCCCTGGGAATGAAACTGGACAATTGGCCACCTCCCGGTCTGGGGGGAGATCACGGCCACGATAAGGTGTCGGCCTAATGGCTGATCATGGCATTACGAGGACAACAACATGCGACATTTAAAATCGGGGCGTAAACTGGGTCGTACCAGTAGCCATCGTAAATCCATGTTCAGTAACATGACAGTCTCCTTGGTGGAGCATGAAATTATCCGCACGACGCTTCCGAAAGCCAAGGAATTGCGCCGGGTGGCTGAGCCATTGATAACGTTATCCAAGGAAGATAGCGTTGCCCATCGCCGTCTGGCTTTCAACCGGCTGAAGAGTCGGGATGCGGTCACCAAGTTGTTCAATGAAATCGGTCCACGCTACAAAGATCGGCCAGGTGGTTATCTGCGAATCCTCAAGTGCGGGTTTCGTAATGGGGATAATGCACCCATGGCCTATGTGGAGTTGGTGGATCGACCAGGTGCAGCTACGGACTAGGGTTCTGTGTCCGGGTTAGTGGAATTGAACTGGAAACAGTTCCCTGCGAAAAGGCGACTTTCCTCGGAAAGTCGCCTTTTTTACACTCCAGGGATGGACCACTGCGCTTATTAAATAAGCAAAGTGGAATTGCAGGCAAAGTAGCGGGAGGAAAAGTGATATGGCCTCAAGGGGCATCAACAAGGTTATTCTGATCGGTAATCTGGGTAAGGATCCAGATGTGCGTTATATGCCTAGCGGAGGGGCGGTGACCAATATCCGTATTGCCACCAGTGAATCTTGGAAGGACAAGCAGACCGGCGAACTCCAGGAGCGCACGGAATGGCATGCGGTGGTTCTTTTCAACAAGCTGGGAGAAATTGCTGGGGAGTATCTCCGAAAAGGCTCGAAGGTCTACATCGAGGGTCGTTTGCAAACCCGGAAATGGCAGGATCAGAACGGCCAGGATCGCTGGAGCACCGAGGTAGTGGCCGCCGAGATGCAAATGCTGGATAGCCGCTCCGGTGGCAGCACTGGTATGGATTCCATGGATGCTCCGCCATCGAGATCGGCCAGCGGCGGCTCGTCACGTCCGGCTCCCGCCCGTTCCGGCGGCGGGGATTTCGGTGGCCCGGAAGCATCACCCCAGGGTGAACCACAGGGGGGTGGTTCCGGCGGTTTCGATAATGATTTCGACGACGACATTCCGTTTTAATCGGACTATCGTTCCCAACTGAAAAGGCCCGATGAAGAAAAACCTTCATCGGGCCTTTTTTTAGGCGAAGGTCCGATGTGAATCACAGTCCGAGCTGAAAAGCCTTCTCGCACAATGACATCAGGATTGCCGGAAACAGACCCAGAATCAGGATCAATAATCCATTGGCACTGATGGCATATTGTAGGTCATTGGGTAATTCCACAGTGATGACCTGCTCCGGTTTGTCGAAGTACATGACCTTGACCACCCTAAGATAATAGAACACCCCGATCACAGAGAAAATCACACCATATACCGCCAGCCACACTAGGCCCACGCTGACTACGGCCTGAAAAACAGCTAGCTTAGCGTAAAAACCCACCAGCAAGGGAATTCCTGCCATGGACATCATGGCCAGCAGCATCAAAAAGGCCAGCCACGAGTTGTACTCGTTCAATCCCCTGAGATCCCGGATGTTCTCCACTTCCAAACCGCCGCGGCTGAGCAACAGGATGATACCGAAGGCGGCGGTCACCATCAGAACATAGGTGAGGGTATAAAACATCGCGGCGGCATAGCCGTTGTCGGTGCCCGCCAGCACGCCCAGTAGCAGAAATCCCACGTGGGAAATCGTGGAATAGGCCAGCATACGCTTGATATTCGACTGGGCGATGGCCAGCAGATTGCCGGTGCCGATGGATAACAATGAGAGGACGACCAGCATCTGGTGCCAATCGGCATGCAGTGGTTCAAGGCCATTGGCTAACAAGCGCATGGTCATGGCAAACGCCGCGAGCTTGGGCGCAGAGCCGATGAACAGTGCCACCGAGGTGGGCGCACCCTGATATACGTCGGGAATCCACATATGAAAGGGGACAGCACCGAACTTGAAAGCGATTCCCACCACCAGAAAAACCAGGCCGAAAACCAGTACCAGATCCTCACTGCCCCGTTCGCTGACCGCCACAGCGATTTCACTGATGTCCAGGCTAGCTGTGGCACCGTACATCATGGAGATGCCATACAGCAACATACCCGAGGCCAGCGCACCAAGCACAAAGTATTTGATGGCCGCCTCCGCTGCGGAACTGGAGTCCCGGTGAAAAGCCACCAACGCATAGGTGGACAGGGAAAAGAGTTCCAGGCCCAGGTAAAGCGACAGCAGGCTATGGGCCGAGACCATAACCATCATTCCCAGCACCGCGAACAGACCGAGGATGTAGTACTCCCCCTTGAACAGGCCTCGGTCCTTCAGGTAGTCACGGGAATACAGGAACACCAGCGCCGTGGACAGGTAGATGCCGAGCTTCAGGATGTCGCCCATGGCATCCTTGATGAAATGGCCGTAGAAGGTGATCACTGGTGCGGTGCTGAGGGTGATGGTAGTGACCAGCACCGCGCCCATCAGTGTCCACTGACAAAGGGTATAGGTGAATTCCCGTTGCTCTTCCTTGAGATAGACATCCACGAGCAGCACCACACAGGCCATGGTGAGGACGAAAATCTCCGGCAAGACCGGTGTGAATAACAGCGTATCGGTTGGCATCATGGCGTGCTCAGAGCTTTGAAACTGTGATGTGTTGAATGAGATTGTCCACCGAGGATTGCATCACCGAGGCCAGTGGATCCGGCCACACGCCAAGGAGCAGCACGATGAAAGCCAGGGTGCCGAGGATAACCGTCTCGCGGCGATTCAGATCCTGGAGGTTCGCCACCGTGTCGTTGGCGATATCGCCGAATACGACCCGTTTCACCAGCCACAGGCTGTAGGCTGCTGCCAGCATCAGGGTGATTGCGGCCAGGAAGGCTATCCAGAAACTCGCCCGGAAGCTGCTGAGAATCACCATGAATTCGCCAATGAATCCCGATGTGCCCGGCAGGCCGGAGTTCGCCATGGCAAACAGCACCATGAAGGCGCCAAACACCGGCATGGTGTTCACCACGCCGCCATAGTCGCCGATCTGCCGGGAGTGGACGCGATCGTACAGCACGCCAACGCACAGAAACATCGCCCCGGAGATGAAACCATGGGAAATCATCTGGAACATTCCGCCCTGAATGCCCAGTGCCGCGCCAGCGGTGTTGCCGGTGTTGTCGACGATTCTGAAGACCACGAAGAAACCCAGGGTGACGAAACCCATGTGGGCGATGGACGAATAGGCGATGAGCTTTTTCATGTCCTGCTGGATCATCGCCACGAAACCGATGTATACCACGGCGATGAGGGATAGGGTGATGACGAAGCCATCCAGCAGAGCTGCTGCATCCGGCGTGATGGGCAGGGCAAAGCGCACGAAGCCATAACCGCCGATTTTCAGGGTGATGGCGGCGAGGATCACCGAACCACCGGTGGGTGCTTCCACGTGGGCATCCGGCAGCCAGGTATGCACCGGCCACATGGGTACCTTCACCGCAAACGCGATCAGGAAGGCGAGGAAGATAAAGACCTGCTCGTTGATGCCGAGCCCCAGTTGATGAAAATCCAGAATGGCGAAGCTGTTTGCCTGGAAGTACATGTAGATCAGCGAGATCAACATGAATACCGAGCCCAGGAAGGTATAGAGAAAGAATTTGATGGTGGCATAGACCCGCCGCGGCCCGCCCCAGATGCCGATGATCAGGAACATGGGGATCAGCATGGCCTCGAAGAACACGTAGAACAGGATGGCATCCAGCGCCGCGAACACGCCCACCATCAGTCCTTCCATGATCAGGAAGGCCGCCATGTACTGGGAAAGTCGGTACTGGATCACCTCCCACCCGGCGGCGATCACCATCACCGTCATGAAGGTGGTGAGGATAATCAACGGCATGGAAAAACCGTCGATCCCCAGATGGTAGTTCACCCGGTACTGGGGAATCCAGCGGCTGAATTCCTCGAACTGCATGGCTGCCGTGCCGATTTCGAAGCCGGTGTACAGCAACAGACTCAGCAAGAAAATCACCGTCGCTATCCCCAGGGATAGACGGCGTACTAGCTCGGGGTTTCGATCACCGACAAACAGGACCGTGGCGGCGCCGATCACGGGCCCCCAGATGAGTAGACTCAACAGTGGAAGACTGGAAAACATTCGTTATTGTCCCGAGAGTTTTAGCGGAAGACGACCCAACTCAACAGTACCAGCAGCCCGACGATCATGGCGAAGGCATAGTGGTACAGATACCCGGACTGGGCGCCGCGGGCGCGTCCGGCCAGCCAACCCACGGTCTTGGCGGTGCCGTTGACCACCACGCCGTCGATCAGGCCCGCATCCGCCCACTTCCATAAACCCCGCCCCAATCGAAGGGAGCCTTCGGCGAAGAAGCGCTGGTTGAACTCGTCGAAGCCGTACTTGCGCTCCAGGATCTCGTAGATGGGTTGAAACTCCTGTTTCAACTGGTCGGTGAGACCGGGACGCTTGATATAGAGGTAATAAGCGGTACCGGAACCGGCCAGCACCAGCAGGAAGGGCAAGGCAAACAACCCGTCGAAGGCAAAACTCAGCGGTCCATGATAGTGGTGCGCCAGTTCCGCGACTACGTTATGCTCCGGCGCCACCACGATGCTGGCGCCGAAGAAATTCCCGAATACCATGGAGTCGACGGTCATCATGCCGATGATCACCGAGGGAATCGCCAGCAGTACCAGCGGCACCGTGACCACCCGGGGACATTCGTGAAGATGCTCCCGGGTGTGCTCATCCATCCGTTCTTCGGTGTGGAATACCAGGATATACAGCCGCATGGAGTAGAAGGCAGTGACGAAGACTCCCGCGAGCACCGCCAGATAGGCCAACGTCGAGCCGGGAATCTCGGAGGCTGCCGCCGCCTCGATGATCAGATCCTTGGAGTAGAAGCCGGACAGGCCGGGTACCCCCATCAGCGCCAGCGAACCCAGCAGAAAGGTGATCCACGTTATGGGCATGTAGCGGCGCAGATTACCCATCTTGCGGATGTCCTGCTCGTGGTGCATGGCGATGATCACCGAGCCGGCCGCGAGAAACAGCAGGGCCTTGAAAAAGGCGTGGGTCATCAGATGGAAGATCGCCACCGAGTAGGCCGAGGTGCCCAGCGCCACCGTCATATAGCCCAGCTGGGACAGCGTAGAGTAGGCCACCACCCGTTTGATGTCGTTCTGGATCATGCCCAGGAAACCCATGAACAGGGCAGTGATGGCGCCGATCACCAGTACCACGCTGAGGGCGGTGGTGGAGAGTTCGTAAAGCGGCGACATGCGCGCCACCATGAAGATACCGGCGGTGACCATGGTGGCGGCGTGGATCAACGCCGAGATAGGGGTCGGACCCTCCATGGAGTCCGGCAGCCACACATGCAGCGGCACCTGGGCAGATTTACCCATGGCGCCGATGAATAGCAGAATACAGACCACGGTCATCACCGACCACTCCAGCCCGGGAATAATCTGCATGGTGAGATCCCCGGCATAGGGCGCGGCCCGGAATACATCCACATAATCCAGGCTATTGAAATAGGCCAGCACCGCGGCGATACCCAGCAGAAAGCCAAAATCCCCCACCCGATTCACCAGAAAAGCCTTGAGGTTGGCGTAGATGGCACTAGGCCGCTGGTACCAGAAACCGATCAGCAGGTAGGACACCAGACCCACGGCTTCCCAGCCGAAGAACAATTGCAGGAAATTGTTCGACATCACCAGCATCAGCATGGCAAACGTGAACAGCGAGATGTAGCTGAAGAAACGCTGGTAGCCGGGATCGTCGTGCATATAGCCGATGGTGTAGATATGCACCATCAGCGACACGAAGGTCACCACGGTCATCATCACCGCGCTCAGGGGATCGATGAGAAAGCCAATCTCCAGAGTGAGCCCATCCACCACCATCCAGGTGTAGAGGGCCTCGTTGAATACCTCGGCCCCCTCGCCGGTGGCATCCCCCAGCACGATCAACGACAGCAAGAACGACAGACCCACACCGCCGATGGTGACCCGATGCGCGTTGGTACGGCCGATGCGCCGGCCGAACAGCCCGGCGACGATGGCGCCGACGAGCGGGAACAGGACAATCAGTATGTAAACGAGCCGCATGGTCAGCCCTTCATGAGGTCCAGATCAGCAACATTGATGGTCTGGCGGTTACGAAACAGGACCACCAGGATGGCCAGGCCGATGGCCGCCTCGGCGGCGGCCACGGTGAGGATGAAGAACACGAACACCTGGCCGGCGGCGTCGTCGAGAAAACGCGAGAAGGCGATGAAGTTGAAATTCACCGCCAGCAACATCAACTCGATGCACATCAGCAGGATGATGACGTTCTTACGGTTCAGGAAGATCCCGGCGACGCTCAGGCAGAACAGAATGGCGCCGAGAATCAGGTAATCGGACAGGGTGATCATTATGGCCTCGTTGTTCAGCGGGTCCGACGGGGGGCGGGGTTCAGGAGGAGGATTTTTCCTCGGGAGTCAGAGGTTTCTCGGAAGCCAGCGAGACAATCCGTATGCGTTCCTTGGCCACCACACTGACCTGCCGGGCCGGTTCCTGATACTTGGTCTCCGGACGGCGTCGCATGGTCAGGGTGATGGCGGCGATGATGGCCACCAGCAGGATCACCGCAGCGATCTCGAAGGGATAGACGTACTCGGTATAGAGCAGTCGTCCCAGTGCCTCGGTATTACTGTAATCGGCCGGATGCGGGGCAGGCATGGGGTAGTGATCCGGATCGAAGAACTCCGAACCCACCACCAGCCCCATCTCGATGACGATCAACGATGCCACCGTGATGCCGGTGGGCAGGTAGCGGGCGAAGCCCTCCCGCAGGGGGGCGACGTTGATGTCCAGCATCATGACCACGAACAGGAACAGCACCATCACCGCGCCCACGTAGACCAGCACCAGCGTGATGGCGAGGAACTCGGCCTCCAGCAACATCCACAGGGCGGCGCTGTTGAAAAACGCCAGCACCAGAAACAGGGTCGCGTGTACCGGGTTACGCACCGTGATCACCCGTACCGCGGCGAACAACAGGATCGCGGCGAAGACGTAAAACAGAAACTTGGTGAATTCCATGGGATTGAAACCGTCTCCGCAACTTAGCGATAGGGTGAATCGGCGGTCCGATCCGCGGCAATCTGGTCCTCGTATTTATCACCGATGGCCAGCAACTTTTCCTTGGTCATGATCTGCTCGCCCCGGTTTTCGAAGTGGTAGTCGTGAACCCGGGTCTCGACGATGGAATCCACCGGACAGGCCTCCTCGCAGAAGCCGCAGAAGATGCACTTGAACAGGTCGATGTCGTAACGGGTGGTGCGCCGGGTACCATCCTCGCGCTGTTCGGAGTCGATGGTGATGGCCAGCGCCGGACATACCGCCTCGCAGAGCTTGCAGGCGATGCAGCGCTCCTCGCCGTTGGGATAGCGGCGCAGCGCGTGCAGACCCCGGAAACGCGGCGACATGGGCGTGCGTTCCTCCGGGAACTGCACGGTGAACTTGCGGGCGAACAGATGCTTCCCGGTAAGCCGCATACCGAGGAGCAATTCCCAGAGCATGAAGCTCTTGGCGTAATCACGTAGCGATCTCATGGGGAGGTCTCCTCTCAATCGAACCAGGGGCCGATCTCGGCCAGGATGCCGACACCCAGCACCCCGATCCACACCAGGGTGACCGGGATGAATACCTTCCAGCCCAGGCGCATGATCTGATCATAGCGGTACCGGGGAAAGGTGGCCCGGAACCACAGGAACAGAAACAGGAACAGGGCGATCTTGATCAGGAACCAGAAGATGCCGGGAATCCAGCCGGTGAGCGTATCCAGTACCGGAATGCCCTCGAACGGTGAAAGATAACCGCCCAGGAACATCACCGCCGCCAGTGCCGAGATCAGGATCATATTGGCGTACTCGGCCAGAAAGAACACCGCGAAAGCCATGCCGGAATACTCCACATGGAAGCCGGCGACGATCTCGGATTCACCCTCCGCCACATCGAAGGGCGCCCGGTTGGTTTCCGCCACACCGGAGATGAAGTACACCACGAACAGGGGAAACAGGGGCAACCAGAACCAGTGCAACAGACTGCCCGACTGGGCCTGTACGATCTGATTCAGGTTCAGGCTGCCGGCGGCCATCAATACCCCCACCAGCGCAAAGCCCATGGCGATCTCGTAGGCGACGATCTGCGCCGCCGAGCGCATGGCGCCCAGGAAGGCGTATTTCGAGTTGGAGGCCCAACCGGCTATGATCACCCCGTAAACACCCAGTGAGGTCAGCGCCAACAGATACAACAGGCCGGCATCGGCCTTAGACAGGGCCATGCCATCGCCAAAGGGGATGACCGCCCAGGCCGCCAGCGCCGGACCGATGGACAGGATCGGGCCGATCACGAACAGAAATCGGTTGGCCCCGGAAGGCACCACGATCTCCTTGAGCATCAGTTTCAGAGCATCGGCTATGGGCTGCAGCAGACCGTAAGGACCGACCCGGTTGGGTCCTTTGCGGACCTGGATATAACCGATCACCTTGCGTTCGGCATAGGTGAGATAGGCGACAGCAAGCATCAGCGGTGCAACGATGATGCCGATCTTGAACAGAATCGTGCTGACCAGGAAGATATCACCGAAAAAACCGCTCATTCGCTCGCCCTGTTGCAGATCATCGAAGTCAAGAAATATCGAAGGTATGGAGGGACGATCCCACCCGATAACAGGCGGGATCGAGCACCAAGACAGTTCCGTCGGGTATTGTAACCGACCGATCACGCCGCCGCTTGCGCGGCGCGAATTTCCACTGGCCCGAACTGCGGACCCAGACCCTCAGTGCCGGCCACGCCACCGGGTATCCAGACACAGTTTTCCGGAATCGACTCATCCAGCGTCACCGTCAGCACCACGCTCCGGCCGTTCTGCTGTAACTCGGCGTTGGGCGTGTTCAGTTGCTGTTGCTCGGCGGTACGGGGATGGATACGAATGCCGGCGGGCTCGGCAAGCGGCGTGTGTTGCAGGACCCGGGAACGGCGCACCAGACCATCCAGGGCATAGATCGGTACCTCACCGATGCGCATCAGCCCCTGGGTGGTGAACGGTGCCAGGGTCTTGCCGCTGCTCACCCGGTTGTTGGCCTGCAACTCGCCACAGGCCGCCAGCAGGTCGTTGAGGGCATCCTCCGAGGCCATCTGCTCGAAACCACCCAGATCCAGGAGGTTACCCAGCACCCGCAGCACCTTCCAGGCCGGACGGGCCTCGCCGGGTGGTCTGGCCGCGCCCTGGAAACTCTGCCAGCGCCCCTCGGCGTTGACGAAGGTACCCGAGGTCTCGGCGAAGGTGGCGGTGGGCAGGATCAGATGGGCATGCTCGCGAGCAGCGGCGCTGGCGAAGGGCGACAGACTGATCACCAGTTCCGCCTGTTGCAGGGCCGACACGGTGGCGGCCGGGTCGGCGCAGTCGTACTCGGCGTCCAAGCCGATCAGCAGATAGGCCTTGCGGGGCTGGTGGATCATGGCCTGGGCATCCAGACCCACGGTACTCGCGGTTTGCCCGCCGGCCAGTCGGTGAGGCACGCTGCCCGCCAGCCAACCGCCCGTGGCATTGGCCGTCTGGGGCAGATAGCCCAACCGCGCACCGGTCAGTTCCGCCAGGAACACCGCCAGCGCCCGAAGCCGGCTGAAGGCGGGATGGTGCATAGCCAGACTGCCCAGCAGAATCGTGCCACGTTCGCTGTTGGACAGAATATCGGCCATGGTTATGGTGGTGTCGTTGACCCGGGCAGCGTTCACGAGATAACCCAGGTGCTCCGGAATGGCGCTGTCGGCGCGTTCGGCTGCCACCTTGACCACCCCTGCCAGACTGCTCACCATGCCGGCGGGATCAGTGATCAGCTGCTCGCTCAGGGTGTAACGAAAATCAAAGTCCCGGGGATTGATGGCCATGATGTGCCCCCCCGCCAGGGCCGCCTTGCGCAACCGATGACCGAGCAGGGGTTGTTCCATGCGGATATTGCTGCCCACCAGCAGGGCGCTGTCCACGCTCTCCAGATCGGCGATGGATTGCCCCAGCCAGGGAAACAGCGGATCGCTGTCCGGATCGCTGAAATCCACCTGGCGCAGGCGATGGTCGATGTTGCCACAGCCCAGCTCCCGCGCCAGCTTCTGGGCCAGATACATCTCTTCCAGGGTGGCGTTGGGCGCCACCAGAAAGCCCAGCGCATCGGCCCCGTGGCGTTGCACCACATCCTTCAAACCGCTGGCCGCCTGCTCCAGGGCTTCTGCCCACTCCAGCGTACCATGCTCGCGGCTGACCGGCTGGCGCAAACGTTCCGGGCCGTACAGGGCCTCCACGCTGTATCGGTCCCGGTCGGCGAGCCAGGTCTCGTTGATCTCCTCGTTGTCCCGGGGCACCACCCGCATCACCCGGTGACGGATGGTGTGGATGTAGAGGTTGGAGCCCACCGCGTCGTGGGGCGCCACCGAGGGGTGCTGGACGTATTCCCAGGAGCGGCCCGTGTAACGGGCGGGTTTGTTGGTCAGCGCGCCCACCGGACAGAGGTCGATGACGTTGCCGGACAGCTCCGAGCCGATACTCTTGGCGATGTAGGTACCGATCTCCATGTGTTCGCCGCGCCCGGTGGCGCCGAGTTCCCGCAGGCCCGCGATCTCGGTGCCGAAACGCACGCAGCGGGTGCAATGGATACAGCGTGTCATCTCGGTGCTGATCAGCGGACCGATATCCTTGTCCTTGACCACCCGCTTGCGCTCGGTGAAGCGCGATACGCCGCTGCCGTAGCCCATGGCCACGTCCTGCAACTCGCACTCGCCCCCCTGATCGCAGATGGGGCAGTCCAGGGGATGGTTGATGAGCAGAAATTCCATGGTGCCCTTCTGGGCATCAATGGCCTTGGGCGAGCGGGTCTGTACCTTCATGCCGTCGGCTACCGGGGTGGCGCAGGCGGGTAGCGGTTTCGGCGCCCGCTCCACCTCCACCAGACACATCCGGCAGTTGGCGGCGATGGAGAGTTTGGGGTGGTAGCAGAACCGTGGAATATGAATGCCGGCGGCGTCGGTCACCTCGATCAGCATCTGACCCTTGTGGGCCTCCAGCTCGCGACCATCCACCGTGATCTTGACGATATCCTCGCTCATGATGCCTCGTTACATCCTCCAGGTTCAGGCAGCGACGGCGCCGCCGGTGACATCCGCCACCACGCTGCGCCCGTGCTCGATGTAATGCTCGAACTCGTGGCGGTAGTGCTTCAGAAAGCTCCGTACCGGCCAGGCCGCAGCGTCGCCCAGGGCGCAGATGGTGCGCCCCTCTATACGCGCTGCCACCGCGTCGAGCTTATCCAGATCCGAGATGACTCCCTTGCCCTGGACGATGCGGGTGAGCATCCGGTAAAGCCAGCCCGTGCCCTCCCGGCAGGGTGTGCATTGGCCACAGGATTCGGAGTAGTAGAAGCGGGAAATCCGCCGCAGTACCTGCACCATATCGGTGGTTTCATCCATCACCACCACCGCCCCGGAGCCCAGCATGGAACCGGCCTTCTTGGCGATGCTGTCGTAGTCCATGTCGGCTTCCAGCATCAGATGACCGGGCACCACCGGCACCGAGGAGCCGCCAGGGATAACCGCTTTCAGGGTGTGGCCCTCGCGGATGCCGCCGGCCATCTCCAGAAGCTCCCGGAAAGGGGTGCCGAGGCCGATCTCGAAGTTGCCGGGTTTTGCCACATGCCCGGAGACCGAGAATATCTTGGTGCCGCCGGAGCCCTCCACGCCGAGGCTGGAGAACCAGTCCGCGCCCTTCAGGATGATCCGTGGCACCGAGGCCAGGGTCTCGGTGTTGTTGATGGTGGTGGGGCGACCGTAGAGTCCGTAGTTGGCGGGGAAGGGGGGCTTGAAGCGGGGCATGCCCTTCTTGCCTTCCAGAGACTCCAGCAGCCCGGTCTCCTCGCCGCAAATGTAGGCACCGGCGCCGAGGGCAGTATGCAGCTCGAAGTCAATACCCGAACCCTGGATATTCTTGCCCAGCAGTCCCGCCGCGTAAGCATCCTTGAGTGCCTGCTCGAAGCGCTGGAAAGGTAAATCCATCCACTCGCCACGCATATAGTTGTAGCCCACCGTGGCATCCATGGCGAAGCCCGCGATGGCCATGCCCTCCACCAGTGCATGGGGGTTGTAGAGCATGATATCCCGGTCCTTACAGGTACCGGGTTCACTCTCGTCGGAGTTGCACACCAGGTATTTCTGGCCGGGCGCTTTACGGGGCATGAAACTCCATTTCAGGCCGGTGCGGAACCCGGCGCCACCGCGTCCCCGCAGGTCGGATTTCTTGACCTCCTCGATGATCTCGTCCGGTGACATCTGACCGGCCAGGATCTTCCGCCAGACCTCGTAGCCACCGAGGCTGGTGTAGGTTTCCATGGACCAGGGATTGTCATGTCCCTTGGTGAAATAACACACCTCGTTGGTCATGGTTCACTCCAGGCTGTCGAGAATCTCGTCCACCTTCTCGGGGGTGAGATTCTCGTGGTAGACATGGTTGACCTGCATCATGGGCGCGAACGAACAGGCGGCCAGGCACTCTTCCTCTTTTTTCAGGTAGAACTTGCCGTCCGGCGTGCTCTGACCGAGCTTGATACCGAGTTTCTTTTCCAGATGCTCGACGATTTTGTCCGAGCCGCAGAGCATGCAGGAGAGGTTAGTACACACCGCGATGTTATGGCGTCCCACCTTCTTGGTCTCCAGCATGGAGTAGAAGGTAGCCACCTCGTAGACCGAAATGGGCGGCAAACCCAGATAATGGGCCACCGCGTCCATCAATTCGGTGGTGAGATAGCCGTCGTTGTGGTGCTGGGCGACCACCAGTGCCTGAATCACCGCGGATTGTTTGCGATCCGGAGGGAATTTCGCCACCCAGTGGTCAATCTCCTCGCACACCTCGGCGGGGAGTAGTTCGGTGTCGGTCTCACTCATCAGCGGTCGATCTCTCCAAAAACGATATCCAGGGTACCGATGATAGCCACCACATCGGCCAGCATATGGCCCTGGGCGATCTCGTTCATGGCGGCCAGATGAGCGAAGCCTGGAGCGCGAATCTTGACCCGGTAGGGTTTATTAGCCCCGTCGGAGATCAGGTAGCAGCCGAATTCGCCCTTGGGATGTTCGATGGCGGCATAGACCTCGCCGGGTGCCGTGCAGTAACCCTCGGTGAACAGCTTGAAGTGATGGATCAGCGCTTCCATGTCCTCCTTCATGTCCTCGCGGGAGGGGGGCGTGATCTTGTGGTCGTCCAGCATCACCGGTCCCGGATTGGCGCGCAACCAGTCCACGCACTGCTTGACGATGCGGGTGGACTGACGCATTTCCTCGATGCGCACCAGATAACGGTCGTAGCAGTCGCCGTTGACGCCCACCGGAATGTCGAAATCCATCCGCTCGTAGACCTCGTAGGGCTGTTTCTTGCGCAGATCCCACTCCACCCCGGAACCTCGCAGCATCGGTCCACTGAATCCCAGTTGCACGGCCCGTTCGGGGGAAACCACGCCAATGCCCACGGTACGCTGTTTCCAGATCCGGTTATCGGTGAGCAGGGTCTCGTAGTCGTCGACCCGCGACGGAAAGCGTTCCATGAAGGCCTCAATGAAATCCAACATGGAGCCCTGGCGGTCTTCGTTGAGTTCATCCACCTCTTTCTGGCTGCGGAACTTGGAGGGCTGATACTGGGGCATCCGCTCCGGCAGATCCCGGTAGACCCCGCCGGGTCGATAATAGGTGGCATGCATCCGTGCGCCGGAGACCGCCTCGTAGCAGTCCAGCAGGCTTTCCCGCTCGCGGAAACAGTACAGGAACACCGTCATGGCGCCGATATCAAGGCCATGGGCAGCAAGCCACATGAGATGGTTCAGCACCCGGGTGATCTCGTCGAACAGCACCCGGATGTACTGGGCCCGGATCGGCGGGGTGATGCCGAGCAGCTTCTCGATGGCCATCACATAGCCATGCTCGTTGCACATCATGGACAGGTAATCCAGCCGGTCCATATAGCCGATGGTCTGGTTATAGGGCTTGCTCTCGGCGAGTTTCTCGGTGGCCCGGTGGAGCAGGCCGACGTGCGGGTCGGCGCGCTGGATCACCTCGCCGTCCATCTCCAGCACCAACCGCAGCACACCGTGGGCGGCGGGATGCTGGGGACCGAAGTTCAAGGTGTAGTTACGGATCTCAGGCATCGGCCTCGCCCTCCTCGGCGGCCCGCTCCAGGTGGCGGTTGTGGGTGCGGATCACCCGGGGAACCAGTACCCGGGGCTCGATGGTCACCGGCTGGTAGATCACCCGTCCTTTGTCCGGGTCGTAGCGCATCTCCACGTTGCCGATCAGCGGGAAATCCTTACGGAAGGGGTGGCCGACAAAGCCGTAGTCGGTAAGAATCCGCCGCAGATCCGGATGGCCCTCGAAGATGATACCGAATAGATCGAAGGCTTCCCGCTCATACCAGTTGGCAGAATTCCAGATAAAATTTACCGAGGGCACCACGGGCAGTTCGTCATCCGGAGCATAGACCCGTACCCGTAGCCGCCGGTTATGGGTCAGGGACAGTAAATGGTAAACAGCGGCATAACGTTTCGGGGCGCCGGTCTGGCCAAGACGCGCGACGATATCGGACCCTCGACCTGGGGAGTTGGGATCAACGCCCCGGCTGTAACCCCGGTCGGTGGCTTCAACGGTGGCCCATTCGTCTAGACCATAGGCGCTGTAGTCGACGCCACAAAGATCCATGAGTTGCACGAACGCGAAACCGGGATCGTCGCGCAGGGCGGTGAACACTTCCAGGGCCTGTGCCGGGTCCACCTCGACGGTGACCTGTCCGAAGCGCCGGGTACAGGACTGGAGCTTATCGGCGAAACGGTCCCTGAGTTGATCCATCAGGGTCTGTAGGGGATCGGACATGGGCAGGCTCTCTCAGCGGGCGATGGTATTGGTGCGCTTGATCTTGTTCTGGAGCTGGATGATACCGTAGAGCAATGCCTCGGCAGTGGGCGGGCAGCCCGGCACATAGACATCCACCGGCACGATCCGGTCACAACCCCGCACCACCGCATAGGAGTAGTGGTAGTAGCCGCCACCATTAGCGCAGGAACCCATGGAGATGACCCATTTGGGATCCGGCATCTGATCGTAGACCTTGCGCAACGCTGGTGCCATCTTGTTCACCAACGTGCCGGCGACGATCATCACATCGGACTGGCGCGGGCTGGGCCGAAATACAATTCCGAACCGGTCCAGATCATAACGGGCCGCGCCAGCGTGCATCATCTCCACCGCACAGCAGGCGAGACCGAAGGTCATGGGCCACATGGAACCGGTGCGGGCCCAGTTGATGAGCTTGTCGGCGGTGGTGGTCACCACGCCTTTTTCGAGTACACCTTCTATTCCCATTCCAGCGCTCCCTTTTTCCATTCGTAAATGAAGCCAACGACCAGGATGCCCAGAAAGATCGCCATGGCGACAAAGCCGAACAGGCCGATCTCGTCGAGGACCACTGCCCAGGGAAACAGGAACGCGATTTCCAGATCAAAAATGATGAAAAGGATGGCTACCAGGTAGTAGCGGACATCGAATTTCATCCGAGCCTCCTCGAATGCCTCGAAACCACATTCGTAGGGTGAGAGTTTCTCGCTGGTGGGTCGATGGGGACCCAGCAGAAAGCCGATGATGATCGGACCCACGCCCACGAGGATGCCGACCAGAATGAAGATCAGAACGGGGAGATAGTTCTCGAGCACGACGCTATCCTCTGGAGGATAAATGGCTTAGAAGAAGTCTAGTCGGAGAGTCTAACCATGGAAAAGCGCATTTTTGGACTGGGTATACAAACACATGGTTCCTGACTCACAAAAAAAGCACCTTGAGTCAAGATGCTTTCTCGTTAGATGGTGCCGATGGCCGGACTCGAACCGGCACGGCTTTCGCCACTACCCCCTCAAGATAGCGTGTCTACCAGTTCCACCACATCGGCAAATACATGATGACCGTTATTCCTCGGTGACCTCATCGGCGGGTGCCGCCGGCACATCGGCGGGAGTAGTAACTTCGGATGTCTCGACGGCTTCCGACTCACCCACCTCATCCACCACCGGGGGTGGCATATCACCGGTCAGGGTGGAAGGCTCCTCGGCAACCTCCGCCTCCTCCAACGTCGATACCTCAGGCACATCCGCGTTTTCCTCGGCCATTGTATCCAGCGGTACATCCGGAATGTCATCGGCAACCGGCGATGCCTCTGCGTCGCCGTCCATCACCGAAACTTCCTCCGTATTCTCAAGCCGCTCCATGATGCTGGAGGGCGCAATGGTCTGAGTAGCGAAGTAGCCCAGGATCAAACTGGTGATGAAGAATCCCGTGGCGAGTCCCGCGGTGGCACGGCTGAGAAACGAGGCCGAGCCCTGGGCACCGAACACCGTGGCCGACGCGCCACTGCCAAAGGCGGCGCCAGCGTCGGCGCCACGGCCTTGTTGTAACAACACCAGGGCCACGAGACCGAGTGCAATCAGCACGTGGATCAGTAAAAAAGTATTATAAAACATATCAAAAGGAGATCACAGAGCTGAGCGGACGATTTCCAGGAACTCCTGAGATGTCAGGGACGCCCCTCCCACAAGGCCACCGTCGATATCAGGCATACCGAAGAGGTCCGTGGCATTGCTCCCCTTCACGCTGCCCCCGTAGAGGATGATCATGGAATTGGCGATTGTAGCATCATAGGTTGCCAGCTTACCACGGATAAATTGATGCACGGCCTGGGCCTGATCGGGGGTGGCGGTTTTTCCGGTGCCGATGGCCCAGATGGGTTCATAGGCGATGATGCCGGCCTGTAGGCCTTCAGCGGTCTGGCTATCCAGCACGGCTTTCAGTTGCCGTTCGATCACCGTCTCGGTCTGATTGGCTTCCCGTTCCTCCAGGGTCTCGCCGATGCAAAATACCGGTGTCAGGCCCGCCTGGCGGGCAGCAGCGAATTTACGGGCCACCACCTCGTCGGATTCACCGTACAGGGTCCGGCGCTCGGAATGACCCACCAGTACATAACGACAACCCGTATCCAGCAGCATGCTGGCCGCCACTTCGCCGGTGTAGGCACCAGCGTCGTACTCGGATAGATTCTGCCCACCCCAGTGGATGGCCGAACCGGTCAGACAATCCCGGGTTTCGGCAAGATAGACAAAGGGCGGGAAAACCGCCACCGTGACCTCGGGGTCGCTGGTGATCGGATCGGCTTTCAACGCACCGGTAAGTTCCCGGACCATGTCCAGGGAACCATGCATTTTCCAGTTACCAGCGACCATGGGACGACGCATAGCGGCTCTCTCTCGTCAGGCGAAATGGACCCATTACCTTAACCGTCGGGTATAAAACAATCAAGACGAACCGACTGCTTGACGCACGATACCCGCCAGTTCCTGAGCCAGATTCCGAACCCGTAGGGCATCCACACCCTCCACCATCACCCGTACCACCGGTTCGGTACCCGAGGGGCGTAACAGCACCCGTCCCATATCGCCCAGTTGCCGTTCGGTATCGTGAACACCACGTTGTACCGCCTCCAGACTGCCAGGATCCATGCCCCGGGTGGGCAGCGGGACATTGACCGTGACCTGGGGGAATTTGCTCATGCTCTTCCTGAGATCATGCAGACTGCTGTTGGATTCCACGAGGGCGGTCAACACCTGCAGGGCGGAGACGATGCCATCGCCGGTGGAGGTCTTATCCAGACAGATAATGTGTCCGGAACTCTCCCCGCCCAGGATCAGCTTGTCCGTGCGCAGGCATTCCAGCACATAGCGATCGCCCACCTTGGCCCGGTGTAATTCCAGGCCGATTTCCTTCAGCGCGATTTCCAGGCCCAGGTTGCTCATGAGCGTACCCACCACGCCGCCGGCGATGTTGCCGGACAACTGCCGATCCCGGGCGATGATGAACAGGAGTTCATCGCCATCGACGACCTCGCCCGTGTGGTCCACCATGATGACCCGGTCACCATCGCCGTCGAAGGCGATGCCAAGATCCGCATCATTGGCTTTCACGGTTTCCTGCAGAATTCCGGGTTTGGTGGAGCCACAATCCAGATTGATATTCAAGCCGTTGGGGCTGTTGTGAATAGGAATCACCGTGGCGCCCAGTTCGGTGAAGACATTGGGGGCGACGTGATAGGTGGCGCCATTGGCGCAATCCACCACGATCTTCAGGTTGGAAAGATCCACGGTGGGAGGCACAGTGCTCTTGCAGAACTCGATATAACGCCCCGCCGCATCCACCACCCGCTCGGCCTTGCCCAGTTCGGCGGGGTCCACGGTTTCCATGGGCTCGTCCAGCATGGCCTCGATCTGCAACTCCCGCTCGTCGGGCAGTTTCTGGCCGTTGCGGGCGAAGAATTTGATGCCGTTGTCGTAATAGGGGTTGTGTGAGGCGCTGATGACGATACCGGCGCAGGCGTGCAGGGTCCGGGTCAGATAGGCGATGGCCGGCGTGGGCATGGGGCCAAGCAGGGCGATGTTGATGCCGGCTGCGGACAGGCCCGCTTGCAGAGCCGATTCGAACATATAGCCCGAGATGCGGGTATCCTTGCCGATAAGTACTTTGTCATAGTGTTTACTGGACAGGACTCGACCCGCAGCCCACCCGAGCTTTAGCACGAATTCAGCGGTGATGGGTGTCTGACCCACCCGACCACGAATACCATCAGTTCCAAAATAGCGCTTGTCCACAGAGATTCCCCTGGCATTTAACCACGACGTGAACCTGCGTGGTTAGAAAGGCTAAGCAGCGGTTGTAGCGAAAAGCTGCGGTCGAAGTCAATCCGCGTTCTGGACCGCGGTGCAGATGGTCAATGCCTCCGCAGTGGGTCTGACGTCATGGACCCGGAGAATCCATGCCCCTTGCCAGGCAGCGATCACCGCAGCGGCCACACTGCCATGCAGGCGCTCCTCCGGTGGCGCATTGAGCAGGTTACCGATGGTGGATTTGCGGGAAAGCCCCACCATCAGAGGTAGATCCAGATCGTGAAACTCGCCCAGCCGTCGCAACAGCGTGAGATTGTGGGCCTGGGTCTTGCCGAAACCGAAGCCCGGGTCCACCATCAACCGCTCGCGGGAGATGCCGGCCTGCAGGCAAGCATCGATACGCTGGCGTAGGAAACCCTTGATATCGGCTACCATATCGTCATATACGGGGGCGTTTTGCATGGTGGCGGGATTGCCCTGCATGTGCATCAGACAGATCCAGGCATCGCTACCCGCCACCGCATCCAGCGCACCGGGTTCACGTAGAGCCCTCACATCGTTGATCATGGAGACGCCGAGCCGCAACGCCTCGCGGATCACACCGGGTTTACTGGTGTCCACCGACACCGCCACCGGGAGATGGGCGAGAATCCCTTCCAGTACCGGCATGATCCGGTCCAGTTCCTCCTGTTCGGAGACCGTCGGCGCGCGGGGACGGGTGGATTCGCCACCCACATCGATGATGGATGCGCCCTCGGCCACCATGGTCTCGGCCTGCTTCAGCGCGGCATCCCGGAAAAAAAACCGACCCCCGTCCGAGAAGGAATCGGGGGTCACGTTGAGGATGCCCATCACTGTCGGTCGCGACAGATCAAGGATCATGGACGGTGGTTATCCTCAGGGTTGTTCGGCGGGACCACCGATGGGTCCTTCCTTACCTTTCTTACCGAGATCCACCACCTTGGAGCCACCGCTGGGCGGTTCTTGATCCACGGAGGGTGCGTTGCGGGGTGGCTGCGGCGTACGACCCTCCATGATGTCGTCGATCTGGGTGCTGTCGATGGTCTCGTATTTCATCAGCGCCTCGGACATCAGGTGGAGCTTCTCCGTGTTTTCCTTGAGGATCTGTTCGGCTCGCAGGTAGTTACGGTCGATGACGGAGCGGATTTCCTCATCGATGGTGTGGGCGGTCTCGTCGGAGACGTTCTTGTGCTGGGTCACGCTACGGCCCAGGAATACCTCGCCGTCGTCTTCACCATAGGACAGCGGCCCGAGGCGCTCCGACAGACCCCAGCGGGTCACCATGTTGCGAGCGATGCTGGTGGCCCGCTCGATATCGTTGGAAGCGCCGGTGGTGACCATCTCCACGCCGAAGATCAACTCCTCGGCGATGCGCCCGCCGAACAGGCTGGAGATCTGGCTCTCCAGGCGCTGGCGGCTGAAGCTGTAGCGATCGGTCTCGGGCAGGAACAGGGTCACGCCCAGTGCCCGCCCCCGGGGAATAATGCTCACCTTGTGCACCGGATCGTGGGCCGGCACCAGCCGTCCGACGATGGCATGACCGGCCTCGTGGTAGGCGGTCAGGCGCTTCTCGTCGTCGCTCATCACCATGGAGCGGCGCTCCGAGCCCATCATGATCTTGTCCTTGGCGCGCTCGAAGTGGTCCATGCTCACTTCCCGGGTGTTCTCCCGGGCGGCGAACAGGGCGGCCTCGTTCACCAGATTTGCCAGATCGGCGCCGGAGAAGCCGGGGGTGCCCCGGGCGATCAACACCGGCTTGACGTCGTTGGCCAGCGGAACTTTACGCATGTGGACCCGCAGGATCTGCTCGCGGCCCCGCACATCAGGCAGCGGCACCACCACCTGCCGGTCGAAGCGGCCGGGACGCAGCAGTGCGGGATCCAGCACGTCGGGACGGTTGGTGGCGGCGATGACGATCACGCCCTCGTTGCCCTCGAAGCCGTCCATCTCCACCAGCAACTGGTTGAGGGTCTGCTCGCGCTCGTCGTGACCCCCGCCGAGACCGGCGCCCCGGTGGCGACCCACCGCGTCGATCTCGTCGATGAAGATGATGCAGGGCGCATGCTTCTTGGCCTGCTCGAACATATCCCGTACCCGCGAGGCGCCCACGCCCACGAACATCTCCACGAAGTCGGAACCGGAGATGGTGAAGAAGGGCACCTTGGCCTCGCCGGCGATGGCCTTGGCCAGCAGGGTCTTACCGGTGCCGGGGGAGCCCACCATCAACACACCGCGGGGAATCTTGCCGCCGAGCTTCTGGAACTTACCCGGATCGCGGAGGAATTCCACCAGTTCGGTGACCTCCTCCTTGGCCTCGTCCACCCCGGCCACGTCGGCAAAGGTGACCTTGATCTGATCCTCGCTCATCATGCGGGCGCGGCTCTTGCCGAAGGACATGGCGCCCCGACCGCCACCACCGCCCTGCATCTGGCGCAGGAAAAACACCCAGATACCGATCAGCAATAGCATCGGGAACCAGCTGATGAAGATCTGCATCAACAGCGACTGCTGTTCGGGCGGCGAGCCCTCGATCTCCACACCGTTGTTCAGCAACTGGCCGATCATGGCGCTGTTGCTGGTTTCCGGACTGTAGCTGGTAAATTTCTCGCCGTTTCGGGTACGGCCCTGGATGACCCGTCCGTCGATGGACACCGAGGAGACCCGTCCCTGTTCCACCTCACTCAGGAACTCGGAGTAGGGCATCTGCGAGGCCGGCGCGGTCCGGGGGCCGAAACTGTTGAAGACGGACATCAACACCACGGCGATGACGACCCACAACAGTATGTTTTTCACCATGTCATTCAACGTTGGTCACCTCTAAGGCGAAGTGGCCCTGAAACGGGCATTGTGGAAGCTGTCGTTTAGAAGCTGTTTAAGGTTGGTAGTTCCTGGCCAGTAGGTAGAGTTCCGGGCTGCGGCTGCGGGAGGACTGGGGCTTGCGGGTGGCCACGCTGGCAAAGCGCTGGCGCAGATCCTGGAGAAACTCATCGAATCCTTCGCCCTGGAACACCTTGCTCAGAAAGTCCCCGCCCGGCCTGAGCACCCGCGTGGCAAATTCCAGTGCCAGTTCCGCCAGGTACATCCCCCGGGGTTGATCCACCGCTTTGAT
>Ga0207419_1000891_pt1 | contig 24614 bp, 14 predicted proteins | sample ElkSloMetagenome_4_FD_184723 | JGI IMG/M metagenome (GOLD analysis project Ga0207419, IMG submission 184723) | Hot spring microbial communities from Elkhorn Slough, Monterey Bay, USA - MD2A (version 2) | ecosystem: Environmental > Aquatic > Marine > Intertidal zone > Estuary: Microbial mat ... | reverse complement strand
AAGTAATCTAGCACGCGTTTACTATTCCATGTTTGTAACAATAAGGCAATTGGCATTTTGTGGTTTATTTGATTGCTTTCTCCATAGCCCACCATGTCATAGGCAAAAACCACGGCGCCCATTCTTGCCAAAACTGCAGATCTAAGCTGTACATAGTGAGTAAAACGCTTGTCTTGTAAATGTCCGTGCGGGCTTAAAATAGCAGCGTAATTGCCATTGCCCTCTAAAGGCCTGTAGAGGTTGCCCGTTACATAAAACCCTGGAAAACTCTCAATAGCGATGTTTTCCACAATGTAGCCATCCATTTCTTTGGTATCCCTAACAATGGCATTGAAATTCCCTTCTATTTGGGGCATTTTATCCCATTGCATGCCTTTTTTAATTTGTACCCTAATGGCATTAGCGCGCTTTTCCCAAGAAGCTTTGTCATTCCAAGTTGCGGCAAATTCTTTCATTTTTAGGTTGGCCTCTTGCTCTGTCCAATAGCGGCCAACACAGAGCATATCGCTTTCCTGAGCATAGCTTAAAATAGGATAAAGCAATAGTAGCAGTAGAACAAGTTGTTTTCTCATTTTCATATCAGATTGTTAATTACGTTCCTACAGCTACCTTCTCTTTTTTGTCTATGGCTGCGTTGATCAAGCCACAAAGTGCTACGAATATAAAGAGTATTAGATCTAACCTGATGCCATAGATCATCGATGGGATAAGCTCTCCCATAGAAAGTAAGAACATCAATAATGCGGCGGCTGTAGCCACAGGCATAAACTTAGCAGAAGGATTATGCAGAAAAATACCAGTAAATATCATAGGAGCCATAAGGGCAGTACCTGCAAAACTCGTTCTGGCCAATAACACCAATTCATCGCTGCTAATGATAGAGAAAATAAGTGCTAGTACAGCAAAGAATACAATGGCGATTCTAGTGATGCCTATCATTTTTGCGTCATCTCCTTTAAGTAAAGACCTTAATTCTCCACCTAGAGCAAAAATTTGAGAATCTGAGGTGGAAATGGCAGCGGCAATTAGTCCAATGATTCCTAAGGCGCCTACAGCGTTGGATTGATCGGCGATGAGTACATTGCTTATAAAATCTGCTGTAGAAAGGTCTGCATATTTGGCAGCGCCGTACATACCAATTAAAGCAGTAGGAAAAATGATTACAATGGCAAATACCCCCACGCCAATAGCCATTCTAAATAGAGAGCGATTGTTTTTCATGATGATTACCCGTGTAGCTACTTGTGGTTGAGTAAATGGTATCATGATTACCGCTAGGAAAGAAGCAAAAAGGAATTGTGTAGTAAATAAATTGTTCGGCCCAGGAACAGAGAGCAATTCTTTGTTCACTTCTCTTACTTTTTGGAACATGCCATTCATATCTCCGAAATATTCAAGGCAATTAAAGGCTACGATCCAGATAACAATCAGCAAAAGTATGCCTTGTATTAAATCGCTGTAGATAATGGCTTTAAGTCCGCCTGTTTCGCTGTAAAGCAGCATGATAATGACAATGAGCGAAGCCCAACCCCAAATAGGTAGAGCCTCAGGGAAAGTGGCATGCATAAAAATGGCAATCCCTCTTATTTGAATAGAAACATAAGGTACTAGGAAAATGAAAGCCCCGGCAAAGGTAACGTAGCCAGCGAACTTATTGGAAAAGCAAGTGCTCATGAGGCCTGCCATTCCCTTAAAATCGTTGGTTCGCGCTTTTTTACGGATGTGCAAACCGAGCCATACGATTAAAAAGACCATAGCGCAATCAGACACAGCAATGAATATCCAAGTACCGATGCCATTGGCCCTAAAAAAATCAGGAATGCCGATAATGGTAAAAGTACTGAATAGGGTAGCTGCAAAGGTGAACATGCCCAAAATGCTACCCAATTTCGAACCAGCCAATAAATAATTGGAAGTATCTTTTTCTTTTTGCCTAGTGAGCAAAGAAAGGGTTACCAACACCCCTAAATAAACTACCGCTAAAATAATGAGTACGTTGACCATCTTTAATCAAAGTTTTTTCTTTCTGGATGTAGAATAGTTGCCAAAATAGTTAGGATAACAAGCAGCACGCTTATAATAATACCTACGCCCAATGTATAGGGCATGCCTAATACCATAGGGTCTATTTTTCCAGCGGGAATGGCCAAGGGTGTAAAGGTGGCTATTACGCACAGCACAGCAAGTGCTTTACAAATCCTCCACAAAATTGTTTTATTCATTTTCTTATTTAGTTTAGAGATTAGCTTTTAGTCAGTTGGTGTTTAGGTATTGGTTTTTGGATATTCTTGGTGTAAAAGGTGGCTTGTGGATCACAAGCCACGCATATCGAAAGACAACCATTGCATCCTACATCCTCAACACGGTCAATCCTCCATCTACCATAAATACGTTACCTGTTGAGAAGGGAAAGTCTCCTTTTGCCAAAGAAGCGACTGCTTTGCCTATATCATCAGGATAACCCCATCTCGGTTGTATGTTAAGGCCTTCTGCAATTAACTTATCATATTTGGCAGTAACGCCCGAGGTCATATCGGTTTTGATTACACCTGGCCTTACCTCGTATACAGGTATCCCGAATTCGCCCAAACGCACTGCGAACAGTTGTGTCATCATGCCCATGCCTGCTTTAGAAAGGCAATACTCTGCCCTGTTTACCGAGGCCACCGTTGCAGAAATGGAAGATATATTAATAATGTAAGCCGAAAAATCCCCATCTTTTTGCTTGGATTCAATTTGCCAATTGGCAATGGCCTGGGTTAAGAAAAAAACGCCTTTGAGGTTAATATCCATTACAAAGTCATAGCTTTCTTCTGTGGTCTCAAGCATGTCTAACCTCGCTTTTGGCGCTACCCCAGCATTGTTCACCAAAACATTAAGAGACTCAAAATTAGCTTTGAGCCTCTCTACTATTTTCTTCCTATCATCCGCTTCTGCTACATTGCCTTGGCAGTAAATGACCTTTTGGCCAAAGGCGCGCAACTCCGTTAAAACTTCTTGTACGCTTTCTTCGGGGCGCACTCCGTTAATGGCTATGTCGTAGCCTTCTGCTAATAGTTTTTTGGCGATGCCAAGACCAATTCCTCTACTGCCTCCTGTAACAAATGCACTTAATGCCATCTATCTAATTATTTTAAAGGTGGAACATCTAACCATTGTCTTTTTTCTGAGCTCTCTAAGCCTAGCTCAGCGAGTTGGACTCCTTTGGCACCTTCCATCAGATCCCAAGGGAAAGGAGAGTCGGTGACCACGTGTTTTAAAAAGAGCTCCCACTGTGCCTTAAAGGCGTTGTCGAAAGGTTCTTGCTCAGGGACTTTGCCCCAATCATCATAGAAGTTGATGGGCTGCTCAATATCCGGGTTCCAAACGGGCTTGGGCGTATTGCCATAGTGTTGTATGTGACAATGGCGAAGGCCTGCAACGGCAGAACCTTTGGTGCCATCCACCTGCAAGGTCAATAAATCGTCTCTTCTCACGCGTACCGTCCAAGATGAATTGAAATGGGCAATTACGCCATTTTCTAATTCAAAAGTAGCGTAGGCAGAATCATCGGCAGTACACTTGTAAGCATTACCTTTTTCGTCTATACGCTCGGGTATATGGGTTGCGGCCAAGCAAGACACAGCTTTTACTTTGCCAAAAAGATTGTCGATCACGTAGCGCCAATGGCAAAGCATATCTACGATGATGCCGCCGTCTTCTTCTTTTTTGTAGTTCCAACTAGGCCTTTGTGCGGGAATGGTGTGTCCCTCAAAAACCCAATAGCCAAATTCTCCTCGAACAGATAGTATTTCACCAAAGAAATCATTTTCCATCAATCGTTTTAATTTGAGCAAGCCGGGCAGCCAAAGCTTGTCTTGTACTACGCCGTTCTTGATGTTGTTTTCCTGGCACAATCTGTAAAGCTCTAAGGCTTCTGCAACATCTACACTTACCGGTTTTTCGCAATAAACGTGTTTGCCCGCTGCAATGGCTTTTTTAACAGCATCAAAGCGCCTGCCTGTGGTTTGTGCGTCAAAATAGATTTGGTAGCGGTCATCATTCATTACGCTGTCCAAATCTGTGGTGGTATTTTCTATGCCAGACATCTCGGTGAGTTTTTTGAGTTTATCTGGATTTCTGCCCACGAGTACAGGGTCAGGCATGATTACATCCCCGTTATCCAAAGTAACGCCGCCTTGTTTCATAATGGCCAAAACAGAGCGCATTAAATGTTGGTTGGTGCCCATACGGCCAGTTACGCCGTTCATGATTATGCCAATCTTGTGTTCTTTCATTGTATGTATTCTTTGTAAGCGTTTATAATTTTTTCTAAAAATTGCTGCTGGTCCATAGCCCAGAATTTATTTGAGAAAATTTCAACTTCATGGTAGCCATTAAAGCCCGTGGCATCTACCCATTGCTTTATGGTCTTTAGAGGGATGCAGCCTTCGCCCATCAATCCTCTGTCTAGGAGCATATCATTGGTGGGCACTGCCCAATCGCAAATATGAAAAGCGATGAAATGGCCATGCTTGGCGCATCTTTTTATTTCTTGCTCCAAATCTGGATCCCACCATAAGTGATACACATCTACCGCTATACCGACCATTTCGGAGTCTATGCTATCGGCCATGTCGTTGGCTTGCTTTAGGGTGTTGACTGCCGAGCGTGTATCGGCATACATGGGATGTAGGGGCTCGATAGAAAGTTTGACCTTCATCTCCTCGGCAAAGGGCAGTACGGCTTCTATGCCTTCTTGTATTTGTTTTCTAGAAGTCTCTAAAGATTGACCGGGTTCTGCACCGCATACCAAAACCAAAGAAGGAGCGCCGATGGCCGCTGCCTCCTCAACCAATTGTTTGTTTTTATCAATGGCTTTTTGCCTTTCGGCAGTATTTAAAGAGGGAAAGAATCCACCTCGCACATAGGAAACCACGTCCATGTTGTTGGCAGATAGCAATTCACCGCTTTTTTGTGCGCCAAGGTCTTTAATGGCATCTTCCCAAACGGAAATGCCTTTTATGCCCGCTGCGCTGTAGTTTTCTACGGCTTCTTCTAATGACCACGGCTTGGTGGTAATGGTGTGTATGCAAAGTTTTTCTAAACTCATAGCTTATTTATCTAAGCAGTTAAAAAATGCATAATAAGGCTCATCTTTAATGATGCGTCTTGCGAGCAACATCAATTCTCTTGCATGGTAATCACCCCACATAGAAGACTCCCCGCAAGGTATTTTGCTGCCTTCAGGTATATGGTCCCAACCGTTGGGATGGTGGTAAATGGAATGCAATATCAAACCTTGATGGGCATCATCGCTGCTGATGTAAGGCGCTTTTAACAAGGAACTGACGACAACCCATCCTGCTTTGGTATATTTTTCGTGGCCTTCCATATTATTCTCTTTCATGTACTTGCCCAACCTCAACAAGCCTTGGGCACCTATGCAAGCCGCCGAGCTATCTATAGGCTCATATTCATTGTAAGGGTTAGAAGTCTCATTGTAATAGTCGCCTAGTTTGTGCAAGTTGGGCGCGCCCGTATCCCAAAAAGGAATACCATCGGTACAAGTATGGTCTATGTAAAAATCGCAAGTGGCCTTTGCTGCTTTTAAGCACATATCGACAATGGCTTGTTTGCCACCAAATGGCGCAAAAGCTTCTTCGGGCATGGTATCAATATATTCCAGTTCTTCTGGAAAACCGGCCATGGCCCAGCTTAAACCTCTGGTCCAAGTGCTAAAGCCTGTGTAGCCTTGCTGTGAGTTGGGGCAGCGATAGTTGCCATCTTTTACATTGAAGATACATTCGTGGGCGGTGCGTCCCCAAAGATCATAGATGTCTCTGCCTTCGCCATAAAAAATAGAATACTTAGCAGTGGCTTTGGCATGTTCTATTGCTCTTTCTAACAAACTAATTTTTACATCATTTTCTCCCATTAAACTGTGCCCTAGAGCATGGCCCACCATTAAAACACGAATGGTTCTAATGGTATCTACAAAAAGGGAGTGGGCGCCGTTAAAGGTATGTATGTAGCCGCCGTCTACGGTTTTGGTCCATCTGCTTGCTTGCACAGCTGCCGAAAGCTTGAGCGCCAATTCGTAAAAGTGTTTTTCCCATTCGTTAAATGGCGTTTTGCCCTCTTGCATCAACCTAAGCAAATTGCCATAGGTGCTGATGTTATTAAAGCCATGATCATGCACACCGATATGGCTTACATGGCTCGCCATTTTTTCTATAGTGTTCTTTTTAGCAATTTCGAGAAATTCTTCTTCGCCCGTAACATCGTATTGTAGCACTGCCGAACCGTACTGAAAGCCTTGTGTCCACTCTGTCCACCCCTTTGTGGTGTATTTACCTTGAACAGTAAAAACAGGTGAACCTTGGTTCGGGTCGTAATTTTTTTCTATATCGAGGATTTTCTTTCCGGAAAGTTCCCAAAACTTGTTTATTTCGGGGAGTAAATCAGCTGCATTGATGTTTACGTCTAAATTCATGCTTGTTTGGTTGGATTAAATATTGCACATTAAAACTTAAGGTGTATCATTTACACTTATACTATAATTTTTTTTGAATATATGCATTGCTTTTCTGCATGGCAAAAAAAATTGTCCATTACATTTTCAAAATGGATTCATTCTTTCTCAATATGGCTTTGGCTTCTGTTTGTTTTAAATTAAATGGCCTATGGTGTTAAAGTTAACATTTTGAGGTGGCTAAGGATGTAATTTTGAAATTGATTTTACTACTATACATCATCCTCATTTATAAATGAGGATGTACGAAAAGCGCAGTGCACTGGCGCAGAGCAACTGGCGCACTGCGCCAGTTGCACTCTGCCAAAATCCACAAATAGTATTGAGAAATGTGTAATATAAAAAGATAAGACCATGGGTAACGTGGCTTAAAGGAAATCTTACTATTAGACGTTTACATTACCTAATCTAAGGAAGAAAAATATTAGGATCAAAATGAGAAATGACTATCTATATATCAATATAGAAAAACAGTTTTGTAAAGGATTACTTTGAGGTAGTTGAGCTCAAAAAGAATTTGGATATGTCTCTTTTGAACAGGTGGTAAACTTGCTAAAGCGGGTAAGAAAAAGTAGTGTGAAAGCAAGTTTAAAAAACGAAATGATGCATTTTAAAGCGGGAAAAAATTAGCGCATAATGAATACACTGTAACCAAAACAATTTTTACAGTGTAGACTTAGGGTTACAATTTAAAATTTGCATTTTTTGTAGAAAGTGTTGGTTAAAAAAAATAAAATAACAGCAAAAAGGTACTTAAAATCATATATAATACCCATTAATTGTCATTATTATGACTTAGCGGGTTTTTTTATGGCTTTACAATTGTATATTGTAAATGATTTATACCTTTGCAGCCGAATATGCAAAACAAACTTCAATCTGTATATCTAACATAATGTCAAACAGGCGCTTAAATTAACTTTATCCTTTTTGGTTGCGGATGCAATCTAGTAACTAAATAAAACTAAACAATAAAATGTCACAGCCTTTTTCTAATATCGTGGCTGTAAAAAATTTCAGAATAGCATAGTGTCAAAAATGGCAACTCATGCTTCGCGCCAGGACAATCTAACTTTACTTTTTTTTGTCATTTGGAGTTGTTGTTCAACTTCAGAGGAGGTTTATTTTTATTAAAAATTGTTCACTTTAAATTTTAATTATGTTACATTTTTACCATAAGATTAAATGTCTTTGGTTTGTATTCTTTTTATTCACATTCACTACAACGTTCGCACAAGTACCCGTAAGTGGTACTGTGAAAGATGCATCGGGTATGGGAATACCAGGTGTAAGTGTTCTCGAAAAAGGAACCACAAATGGTACGATAACAGACATTCAAGGAAGTTTTAACTTTTCTGTGGCTGACACAGGATCGGTAATCCTTATCTCTGCAGTAGGGTTTATTTCTGAAGAATTGACTGTAGGCAAGCAAAATAGCTTTGACGTTACTCTTAGCGAAGACGTTAAAGAATTAACAGAAGTAGTAGTTACTGCACTTGGTGTAGAGCGAGATGAAAAAGCACTAGGGTATTCAGTACAACGACTAGATGCAAAAGAAATCTCTACGGTTAAAGCGACCAACCCTGTAAATGCACTATCAGGTAAAGTTTCAGGTGTATATATTACTGGCAGTGGTAATGGTCCAACAGCATCTGCTAACATAAACATCAGAGGTGCTGCCTCTTTGTTGGGTAATAACCAACCGCTTTTTGTGGTAAATGGTATGCCCATTACCAATGACCTTTACAGTTTAGATGACGGCCTAAATGGTTCAACTACTATTGATTTTGGTAACGCATCACAAATTGTAAATTCAGATGATATTGCTTCAATCAATATATTGAAAGGTCCGGCTGCATCGGCACTGTATGGTTCTCGTGCGGCAGACGGTGTAATTCTAATCGAAACAAAAACGGGTAAAAATGCACAAGAAGGTGTAAGCGTGGAATTGAACTCAAGTACTACTTTTGAGTCAATCTTAAAATTACCCGATTACCAGAATGAATTCGGATTTGGTGGAGGAGGTAAGTATAGTTACCTAGATGGTTCAACTTATATTGGCGCCAATGAAAACTACGATGCCTACGGTGAAAATTGGGGTCCAAGAATGAATGGACAACTGATAAAACAATTTAACTCTGATGGTGAGGCAGTGCCGTTTACACCTGCAGAAGATAATGTAAGAAACTTTTTTAGAACGGGCGTAACATCAATTAATAACTTGGCCATTAATAATGTTTCTGAAAATGGCGATACTCGTTTTTCTTATACCAACTTAAGCAACAGGGGCATAGTACCCAATACCAACTTACGCAGAAACACGCTGCAAATGAGTATAGGTAGAAAGTTCTTTGATGATAAATTGCGTGTACGTGCCAACTCTATGTATGTAGTTTCAGGATCAGACAATATCCCTAATGCAGGGTACGATGAGTCATCTTCTGTTATGTACGGTTGGTTATGGTACCCAAGACAAGTTGAAATAGACGACTTAAGAAATTATTGGCAACCCGGCCAAGAAGGTGTACAACAAAGATATGTTGAAAACCTATGGGTAAACAATCCTTGGTTAATTGCCAATGAGAATACCAACTCTTTTCAGAGCAGGCGCTACATAGGAAACATCAAAGTTGAATATGATATAAGCAAGAACTTTAGTGCCCGCTTCCGTTACGGTGCAGATATGCTAGATGAAGAAAGAGCATACAGAAGAGCGCCATCTACACAAGGGGTACTTTTAGGAAGCTACAGAGAAGATGAGATTTCGTTTAGAGAGACCAACGCCGAGTTTCTTTTAGGATATAATACTGATAGAGACGATTTTTCTAAATTTGATTTAGATGTTAAAGTAGGGGGTAACATTATGCGCCAAGATGGAAATATTTTGGTTGCCAACAACCCTGAACTAGAAAACTTTGGCACTTCTGAAAGTGTATATACACTGACCAATGCGCGATCAGGCGTTTTGGTGGAATCTCAGAAAACCAGGACAGGTATCAATAGTTTATTTGGTACAGCTACGCTTTCATATCAGAATGCTTTGTTTTTAGATGCTTCTTATAGAAATGACTGGAACAGCACTTTGGTAAACCCATTGGTAGGCTTAGAGAACTCTGAATACAGTTTTGGTTACCCATCGGTAGCTGTAAGTGCTGTGCTTTCAGAAATGTTTGAACTGCCCAAAGACCTGTCCTTTTTAAAAATTAAAGGTTCTTACGCTGAGGTGGGTAACGGTGCTCCTCCTTATGCATTTGGTAATACATTTACTCCGCAAGCTGCCTTCGGTTCTCAAGCTGTGTTTACTACTGGCAGAACCATCGCAGATCCTAATTTGACCAATGAGCGCACAAGAGCTTTTGAAGCCGGTGTAGATGCACGCCTATTTAATGGCAGGTTAAGAATGGACTTTACTTACTACGACATGCTCAGCTTTGATCAGGTAATCTTACTGCCTGTTGCTACGGTTAGTGGTTATGACTTTAACCTTACAAACGGTGGCGAGATCAGCAACAGGGGTATAGAATTGATGTTGAGCAGTAGAGTAATAGACAAGAACTTCTTTAGCTGGGATGTGACTGTAAACTTAGGAAGAAACAGGGCGATCGTAGAGAGCCTCCCTGATGTAATTAGTAGTGGCAGGTACTCTATTATAGCAGATGTGTTCCCCGGTGATGAAGGTGGCGCTGACTTAGAGTACGTAGCCGAAGAAGGAGAATTGCTAGGTCAGTTGTATGGTTTAGGTTTCCAAAGAGCAGAAGATGGCCAAATCATACATGAGGATGGCTTGCCATTGCTTACTGAGGAAAAAGTGTCTGCCGGTTCGTATCAACCTGATTTAAGACTAGGTATCAACAACTCATTTGAATACAGAAATTTTGTGCTAGGGATTTTGTTCGACGGACAAATAGGTGGTAAAATCTATTCTAGATCACATGCATTGTACGCCACAAGTGGTGGTATTACCAATAACGATGACCCCAACTTAGATTTATCTACGATGGAAGGTAGAACAATTTACAGTGTAGATTATGATGCTGCAGGCGATCCAGTTTACACCTTAGAGCAAGAAGGTGGAGTTGTAGGTCCCGGTTATAAGTATGACGAAGGTGGAAACCTCGTACCAAACGATGTTGTAGTACCTGCTGGTGGTGCCGGTTATACTGGTTACTTCTACAATTACTATGGCAATGGCTTTAACAGAGATAACATTGAAGCAGCTACTTACGATGCTACTTACTTTAAACTAAGAGAATTAAGCTTGAGCTACAGACTACCAGAAGTTTTTGTAAATAAATTAGGCTTAGGAACCGCTCAAGTATCTTTTATTGGTAGAAACTTATTATTGTTCTCTGATGTACCGTCTATTGACCCAGAGACGTATTCAATCCGTAACGGAATTTTTGTGAATGGTTTTGAGAGTACCCAACTGCCTTCTACAAGAAGCTGGGGTTTCTCTGTAAACATTGGCTTCTAATCACATCTTAAAACCGATTTAATCACTGAAAATTAATTGCGAAATGAAATTTTATAAATATATATTATTATCTGTCATGTTCTTCATTGCTTCTTCTTGTGAGGAGTTTGAAGAAATGAATGAAAATCCAAATGAACCGATTTCTGTTTCGCCGGACGTTCTTTTCCCTTCGGCCATTCGCCAAAGTATGAACACTATGGTAACAGAATCTTTTTTGTTGGGTAACAATGCTGCACAGCTTACATCTAAAACATTGCGTACTGAGGTAGACGCATATAATTGGAATGCCTTCCCCACAGTATGGGAGGGTATGTATGAGAGTCTTACAGACGTAATGGTAGTACAAGAGGCTGCTGTAGAGCAAGGTAATGAAAGTTTAGAAGGGGCAGCCATCGTTTTAAAGAGTTGGATCCTTTCTACCATTACCAATGCTTATGGAGATGTGCCTTACTTCGAGGCCATTGCTGGTGACGAAGGCAACTTTACACCTGCTTATGATAACCAAGAAACCATCTACAACGATATATTGGATGAGCTAGCAAGAGCAGAGGCTTTATTGGCTTCTGGAAATGGCTCTATAGCTGGAGATATTTTGTTAGGTGGAGACGCTGCTAAGTGGAGAAAATTGGCGAATTCATTGCGTTTGAGATTGCTTATGTACGCCAGTAACCAACTGAGCGATGCGCCTACTCAGTTTGCACAAATCGTAAGTGCAGGCAATATCATGACCTCGAACGACGACAACGCAGTATTGGATTACTTAAATAGCTTCCCCAATCAGTTTCCTTTAATACCACTAAAAACAGGTGATTTTGATGCGGTAGCTCTAAGCGAAAGTTCTTTTAACTTACTTTCAGGTTATGATGATCCAAGACTGGCCAGATTTGCCAGACCAGATAACGATGATTACAACAACCCAACTTTTTCGGGAGCGGTAAACGGTTCTAACTCTGCCAATTGCAGTAAAGCAGGGTCTAGGTTAGGAGCAAAATACTTTAATTATCCCAACCAAACCACCGCCAACGATATCGGAATAAGTACAGCCAATGGTATTTTAATGACGTACTCAGAGGTAGCGTTCTTGTTAGCAGAGGCGGCTGCCAAAGGTTGGATAACCGATGATGTAGAGCCCCATTATCAAAGTGGTGTTGAAGCTTCTTTAAATTATTACGAAGTTGACTACAGCACCTTTGGATGGAATGATTTTAATGACTTCTATACAAACTCAGGTGTTGCTTACAATGCGGTTACTGATATATGGGAGCAAAAATGGTTAGCGCTTTACTTTACAGGTCTAGAGCCTTATTTTGAAGTAAGGCGTTGGTACTTTGAAAGTGGCATGGATTGGAACGGTATCCCTTTCTTGACTCCCCCGTGTGAAAACCTAAATAATGATAACTTACCAATGAAGTTTCTTTATCCCGGTGAGGAGCAAAGTTTGAATGCGGAAAACTACCAAGCCGCCATACAAAGGCTCGGAGGTTCCAACGACTTTAATTCGACCATTTGGTTAGTTGAATAAAAAGCCTTAATTATACCCTGAGAGCGAAAGCTCTCAGGGTAATTTTTTGTTTTAAAGATGTTGATTGGTTTTGAAAAGGATAAAAAACAAATATTTTGACATAAACCCTCCGGTATTCTTCATATCTGCTGGCCTTATTATTTTCTTTATCGCCGTAACTTTAATTGTGGGCGAGCCTATGGAGAAGGTATTTGAAAGCCTACAAGCTGAGATAACCACACATGCAGGGTGGTTTTTTATTATTACAGTAAATATACTTTTGGCGGTGGTATTATACTTTGCATTTAGCAAGTACGGCAAACTCCGTTTAGGCGGGCAAAATGCAGAAACTGAGTTTAGCTTATTTGCCTGGTTTGCCATGTTGTTTTCAGCGGGTATGGGTATTGGCTTGCTTTTTTTTAGTGTGGCTGAACCTATTTCTAATTATGTAACTCCACCTGTAGAAGCAAAAAATGAAGCCGAACTTGCACACAATGCGCTGGTATATACCTATTTGCATTGGGGTTTACATGCATGGGCCATTTATGCGCTAATTGGTTTAGCTTTGGCCTTTTTTACCTTTACAAAAAAATTACCCTTGTCTATTCGGTCTGTATTCTATCCCATTTTTGGAGAAAGGATTTATGGCCCTTTTGGCGATGTGATCGACATCTTGAGTGTTGTCCCTACTTTATTTGGCTTGGCAACCTCTTTGGGTTTTGGCGTGCAACAAATTGCATCAGGCCTTAATTTTTTATTTGATATACCCAATACACCTACTGTACAAGTACTGTTAATAGGGGGCATTACGCTTGCAGCAACGGCTTCGGTAGTGCTCGGTTTGGATAAAGGCGTGCGCGTACTTAGCGAATTAAACATTAGAATGGGAATGGTATTCCTCGTACTGATGATTATTCTAGGACCTACCTTATTTTTATTTAATGGTTTTATACAGACTACAGGAGGTTATATTCAAGAAATCATCCATATTGGTACTTGGGCAGGCACTTACAGTTCGGGCGATTTTCAAAGCGCTTGGACCTTGGTTTACTGGGCTTGGTGGATCTCTTGGTCTCCATTTGTAGGAATGTTCATCGCAAGGGTATCTAGAGGAAGAACAGTAAGAGAATTTGTATTGGGCGTACTGCTCGTACCCAGTTTTCTTACATTTTTATGGATGTCCGTCTTTGGAGGATCTGCCCTTTACTTAGAGTTAAATGATATAGGCAATGTAGCCATGGCTGTTAAAGACGATATCTCCACGGCACTGTTCGTGATGTTAGAAGAATATCCATTTTCTTTTATTACCAGTATAGTGGGCATTTTACTAGTAACCAGCTTTTTTGTAACTTCTTCTGATTCAGGTTCTCTGGTTATAGATAGTATTACAAGTGGGGGGCAATTAGATGCTCCGGTAGGGCAACGTATTTTTTGGGCATTGTCAGAAGGTGGCGTAGCGGCAACCTTACTGGTAGGAGGGGGCTTGGCAGCCTTGCAAACAGCGGCTTTAAGCACAGGACTGCCATTTGCTGTTATTCTCTTGTTTATGAGTTACAGCTTATACAAAGGACTCGATAACGAATTTGAGCGCCTAAAGCGAGAAGAGAAGAAAAAAGACAGAGCATCTTATGAAGAGATCATCAAGCAAATAGTTGAAAAATGAGTGGAATCCAGAAAGACAAAGCGGTATTTGAAAGCAAAAGGGTTTTAGTAGCGCTAGACATGACATACATGGATAGTGTATTAATAAGGTATTTGGCTTTCCTAAAAGATACCATTGATGTCGACCACATCATTTTCTACCATAATATTTGGTTTGATACACCTGATAATGGCGCTGAATTGCTAAGCAAACTCGACAGACCTTTAGAAGATATTTTAAAGGAAAAAATACGTACTCAGATTATAGAGCATATTGATGAGAACGATTTTTCCATTACAATAACTCAATCCGAGGACTCGGCCAAGGAAATCAAGAAAACTCAAAAAAGCGAGCAAATAGATTTAACCGTTTTTGGTAAAAAAGTATCGGTAAACGATACAGGCTATCTCATAGAGCGGGTCTTGTATAATAATACAGACTCTAACATATTGGTAGTACCTGAAACGGCTTTTTATAGGTTAGAAAGGGTGTTGGTACCTTTAGATTTCTCACGAAAATCTTCTAAAGCCTTGATAAAAAGCCTTTCGCTTGCCAAAAAGTCAAATGTTGAGATTTCTTGCCTGCATGTATATGCCATATCAAATATTTATTTTCCCTACCTACCTATCAAAGACCTTAAAGACAACACACAAAAAAAAGTAAGTAGTGAATGGGAAAGATATAAAAAGAAGTATTTACAGGATGTGCCAATACCTGAAATTACCTTTAGTTTTAACGCAGATTTACCTGTGTCTAGGGTAATTTACGAGCACGCACTCAATGCAGAAACCGACATGATTGCATTGCCGGCAGATTCCAGTGTCATCAACAGTACCTTGATCAGCTTATTAAAAATGGATATGCACCTGCCACTTTTGGTGCTTTCCTAATTTGAAATAATTTCCAATAGGGTTTTAGTCGAAATCTTATTCCCAAGCTACACTTAAGCGATGAAAATATTTTCATTTCTGTTAATGACAGTATTTCTTATAAAATCAGTACAGAACCCTATTTTTAGAAGTCACTGGAATTTATCCATTTAGAAAATGAGTCTATTTTTTAGATAGAAATATTGCACCAGTTGCCAATTTCCAAGATAATATGCCACCCATGGCAAAGATCGTATAAAGTCCCATAGTATTTAAAAACAAACCATACATTTCATTTAACAGTGTCTGTTGCAAACAAAACTCCTTCTTAAAAGGCTTTCGAATGGGTGCTTTTTTAATAGGTCTGTGCGCACAGACCTAGTGCATTTAGTTTCGTGTAGTTGTATAATAATATTACTTTCTAAAGTATAGAAACTTTCTATATTTCAGAATTTTTACATGACGTAAAATGAGCATAAAACTTTGATAATCAGTAATTTATGTTGTAGTGTGGCATATTTGTATGTTAGTGTAAAAAAAATTAGACGGAAAATTCTAATGAAAGCATCTATATCCATAAATGTCAACTATAGATATTATGGTACCGATAATATGGAGAGGTGACGGTCTATTTTCGTTTGGATATAGATATATTTCATGGGATTGATATTCGAACTTTAACTAAATCGATCATCAAGATTAAGACTGATAAAAAATGGAAGTATACAACACGAATATGAGCAAATCTCCTTTTGTTGATAGCGTGATGATGGCATGTGACCTATCGAACGATAGTATTGTCATCACAGACGAAAGGGGAAAGGTTCAGTGGATTAACCAAACCTTTACTAAAAAGACAGGCTATGCAATTCAGGATATGCGAGGAAAGACCCCTGGTTCTGTGCTACAAGGAGACTCTTCGGATCCATCCGATATCGAATCTTTTAAAAAAAAATTGGATAAGGGCGTACCCTTTGAGCAAAGTATAATGAACCATGCCAAAGACGGTAGCCTATTGAGAACGACCACTACGATCACACCAATTAGGGATGCTAATGGTTGCATTACTAATTTTATTGGAGTGCAACGCTTCCTTGGAAACGGTTCAAAGGGCAGGAACGATGCGGAAACCACCCTTTTAGGAGTTATGGAGCAACTCTCCACAAAGTATGAAGAACTTGCTAAAAGACAACAGGAGATAGAGATACAGAACAATACTCTACAGGAATCTTACAGGCTCTTACAAAGGCTGAACAACAAGGTAAACAGCAGCGTGAACTATGCAAGTAGGTTACAATATTCATTAATGCCTAGAGAGGCGTGGATAGAGAAGGCGTTAAAGCAATCTTTCATCCTGAATAGGCCGAAGGACACAGTGAGCGGTGATTTCTATTGGTTCGAGGAGACCGATGAATGGCAAAGAATATTGGTGGGCGATTGTACCGGGCATGGTGTATCCGGTGCATTGATGACCGTGATGGCCATCAACCTGCTCGATCAGTTTGTAGGTAAGGTCGATATTAAGGCCCTGCCCAAAGCATTCGATGACCTAGACGTTGCACTCAGAAAAAAACTTGACATGAACTCCGAGACCGGTCTTTCCTCGGATGGTTTCGAGTTCGGGATGTTACAGTTTGACAAAGGAAGTGATGATTATCATTATATAGGAGGCATGATAGACTTAATAAGGATAGATGACAATGGTGCAAAGAAAGTAAGGGCAAACAGATTGCCCATTGGGGGCGATCAACGATTCTATAAGGGCAGGAGCTTTGAAAAGATACACTCCTTTCGGAAGAAAAAGGGGGAATCCGTATATCTTTTCTCTGATGGTTTCCCCGATCAGTTCAATGATAGAAACGATAAAAAGTTTACCTCTAGAAAATTTAGAGAATCACTGGCAGGTATATGCCATATGGATGCCCAAAGGCAAAAAATGGCACTGATGGATATATTACGGAAATGGAAGGGAAAACAGCAACAGACAGATGACATCCTCGTTTTTGGTCATAGATTCTGAGAATTGAGTAAGTTTTTAGGCTTCGGCATAATCATTCGCACAAAGAAAAGCTATATTTTTATTTAAATCCACTTATTGGCTCAAGGTAGTTCGTAAATAAATTGAATAATAAGGGTAGTAAATATATGTTTGATTAATTGATATATCCATTATAATTTAACATAATTAAGATTATAAACATGCATGAAATTAAATTTGAGAAACCGCTGCTTCTTTTGTTTATTGCAAATTCAATTTACCTAAAAGTCTGCTAAAGTTTATTGCAACCTTTTATCTATTGTTTAACCTTTGTAATATTTGTTTGGATGAATTTCAATTGCTTTTCTAATTCTCCAATTTATGTGAAGTAATCTGCTTTGAAAAAATAACAGATTAAGATTCGCTACAAAGCAAATGAATGAAATCAAAATGGATATCATAACACCTCAAGCATCAGCTTTCTGCTTTTGGACATTTTTGTGAGATTACTTCAAAATCTTCTATAATATGCATCTGTCTTTTCAAAAAGTATTTTATGCCATAGCCACGGTTATAGGACTGTTTGCTATTTTAATTTTGGCAAAAGCAGTGCTTATCCCTATCGCTTTTGCTTTTTTAATAGCGTTTATACTCTTTCCCGTAACCAAGAAATTTGAATCATGGGGTGTAAATGTAATAATGTCCGCTTTTCTATCTATTTTAGTCTTATTCCTGATAATTGGCGGAGGTATATTTATCTTCTCTAATCAAATCATCCAACTCTCAGAAAACTTGACTGATTTTAAAGATAAAATACTCGAAGTTTTTGCAGGGGTCACAATGTTTATCAATAAAAATATCGAGTTCCTTCCAAAACAAGAAGAAGGAGCGTTACTCGAGAATATTAAAGGATGGTTAAACAAATATGCTGGTACATTATTAAGCCAAACCGTTAGCAGCACGGCCGATTTCTTTTTCGGGCTATTGACTGTGACTATATTCGCCTTCCTAATATTAATTTATAGAAATGGGCTGGTCAACGCCTTTGTAGGTTTTTATTCCCAAGAATATAGAGAAAAGGCCTTTCAAATGTTTAAGTCCATTCAGCAGGTAGGGCAGCAATATTTATTCGGGATGATGGTAATTATTCTGATACTAGGATTTGTGAACAGCATAGGGCTTTGGATCATAGGCATAGACAACCCTTTTCTTTTTGGACTATTGGCTGCTGTACTAGCCCTTATTCCTTATGTCGGGACCTTTTTGGGAGCGGCCATTCCTATATTGTATTCTATTATTTCCTATGATTCTATTTGGATGCCCATATCCATAGCTGTTTTCTTCTGGCTCGTCCAGTTTATCGAGGGTAATTTTCTGACCCCTAAAATTGTGGGAGGAAACTTAAAAATTAATGCTTTAAGCTCAATTTTAAGCATCATTATCGGTGCTTCAGTTTGGGGTATAGCTGGTATGATCTTATTTTTACCTTTTACCGCTATGTTAAAAGTGTTTTGTGAAGAATACGAAGAACTTCAGTCCATAGCGCTGTTAATGGGTGAGCAAAATTATAATACGAAAGATGGCGATGATAAACTTATCGGAAAATGGCTCGATAATGTAAAAGCTTGGTTTTCTTAATTGGGCTCCTGTCTAAAAGAAAAATGAACAAAGAGGTATTTAGGGGTTGCCCGTCATCCCTATTAAAACCAAAGTTTTCTTATTATCAAACGAACTATCGGCCATTATAAAACCTCCCATTATAAGGCATTGTGATATTTCAGGTTAAAATAAAATTATGGTCCTGTCCTATCTGAAGATACTTTTAAGGCAAAGCACTATTTTAGCTTTTGTACCAAATCATCTACTGCTTTTTCGAGGAAGTAATAATAAGGAATGGCATCGGCTTCTCTATCATGGGTAACGGTCCATCCCATAGACGAAAGACTTCTCGAAGTAATCTCCACTCTTTTCTCGTGGCGATATTTGCCGCGCACTTTATCGATGGTATTGCCATCTTTATCTGCAAATTTAAGTGTGACCCAAATCTGAGGTTTTACCCTTACACGCTCTAGTTCTTGGTCAACGCCTGAATCGGCTACTTCTCTTGAAAGGGTTGTAGAATTACTACGTGCACCACTTACTTCAATATCGATTTTTACATATTGCTCAAAGTTTCCTTTTTTGCTGGCCTTTTTTAAAGAGGCTAATGGGTAACCCATTCTCGAATATTTCACTTTGCCCCCCAAAGATTCGGCAGGTAGCAGCGTAATATTGGTTTGCTTATTTACCTTATCGTAGATAATCGCTAAAGAATTACCCATCAAAGTTTTTGCTTCTTCATTGTCTTTTTGAAACATAATGGCCCACAGGGTTTCAGAGTCTAGTTCCATAGGGGAGTGCATGTCATCTTGAACAGCGAGATTGAACCAAGAAAGGGCGGTTTTCTTAGCAGGTATTTGTTGAGCGAAAAGTTTTAACGAAAGTGCAAAAAGTAAAATGGTAAGAGATGACTTTAAGTACATGGCGAATTTGGCTATTTATGTAGACTATTGATTTACTGATTTCACAAGGTTTTTAACCTCAGAGATAGTAACGTGCATAGCTTTCTTTTATGCATATACTGCGTAAGTGCCTAAAAAAACATATATCATCAAAAGCCTCTCTGATGTAAATTTTAAAATACCTGCTTTAAGCTTGTTACGCCAAACTTAAGAGTTGAAAGCATAATAGTTCATAGAATTAGCAGGGGTTTTACTTTATTTTTCTCACCATGCATAAAACCTCAAAGAATCTGCATAATTAGCAGTAACAAAATATTGATTGCCTAATTGATGCGCCGCTCTCACTTCGTTGTTTATTACCACGCCCAGATCTTGGCTTTTTGCAGCTTTTAAATGGCCGTTTTTATTGAGCAGAACTTGTGCATAGAAATCGCTGTTCCAACATCTTGAGACGTGCATATTCTGGGCATTGCCAAAGCAGATCACATCAATTTGTTCATCTTCATTAAAATCAGCGATAAGAAATGAGGTAATAGGACCTAATTGTGCCTCATTGGGCAAATATACTCTTTCAAACTTCCCGTCTCCCCTATTTAAAAGTACTAGGCTTCTCATATCAGTAATTACAGCTTTGCTTGGCGCCTTCTTAGATAACTTCAACACATCTGCCATTTCAGATACGGCAAAGTCACCATAGTTTGAGTAAGAAGCCCTAAGGTAAGGAAATTGAGACATCAAATCATCTCGTTGAAAAGCGGGTAATAATTTTTTCTCATTATTTTGATGCTTAATATGCCAAGCCATGAGCGGGTCGGGATTGCCATCGCCGTCTACGTCAGCATTGTACAAATGTAGGGGCAAGTGTGCAGCATAATCATTGTTTAGACCTGCATTGCCACATAAAATATCCATTAACCCGTCTTGATTAATATCTGCAGTGGCTACGCTATGCCACCAACCCTCAGGAGAGGCTGCTATCTCAACAAGATTAAATTTCTTACCGTCCCACTTGAGATAAGCGATTTTTTGCCATTCTGAAGCAAGGATAATTTCGTTAACTCCATCCTTATCTAAGTCTACTTTGGTGGCATCGCTTACCATGGCTATTTTTCCCTTGTTGGGCAGATAGGCAGCGCTTTTGTCTGTAAAAACCCCATTTTCATTTTCTAATAAATAAGCGTCAGGTATTGAAGGGTATAAACCGGTGACCATCCTTCCAAAAACTAAAAGATCCAAGTCGCCATCTTGATCAAAATCTAGGGGAATAAGCGACTTGGTAAAGGTTTTTAAGTCGGGCAATCTATCTTTTGCGTATATTAAGCCTTTATCGGTTTGTAGGTACAGTCGGTCTTGTAGGGATTCGTGCCCTTGCCAAAAGTTGGTGTTGCCGCTGCAAACATACAAGTCTAGGTCGCCATCGTTGTCTGCATCGAACCATGCTGCACCGTAGTCTTCAAACTGTCCGCCTTTATCAAAAATTACCTTTTCAAAAACTTGGGGCGCTGTTTGTCTAAAATAAATACCTTTTTGTTCTAGTCCTGAGCCCACATAAAAATCCAATAAGCCATTTTGGTCGATATCTGCTACAGCCAAAGGTGGGTTTTCTTTCGAAAAGGTTTGGTGCAACAGGCTTTGTTTTTCCATATCGCCATAAGGTATGGCGGGTTGGTGTATCCATTTTAAGTTAAGTGGCAAGGGCTCAATAAGCTTTTTTCCATTGTAAGAGTCATTCTCTAATAGGGTTCGCTCTTTAGTGCCATCCTCAATAGATAAAAAATAGGTGGTATCTGCTTTTAAGGATGTTGACTTGGTAGATGACCCATCTGGCCACAAAACTATCAAAGAATCTGCTGAGGTTATTGCCCCTAAACCGAAGTGGAAAGTTGCTTCTTGCGTGGACTGATAGCCTTGCACAGGATAAAGTTCTTGGTATTGTTCGAGTGTGTCGTTTACATACAAAAATGCCTTTGTACCGTAAACCGGGCTGCCTTTTTGATCGAGCGCTTTTACTTTAAGGTAATGTTTGTCCTTTTGGCTTGCCGTATTTTCATAGACAGAGGCCACTTGGTCAATGTGGTTGATGACCATATCCAAATCTCCGTCTAAATCCAAATCGCCATAGGCAATGCCATTGGATAAATCAGGCCCTTTTAGCCCCCATTCTTTAGAAACATCTGCAAAACTGAGATTGCCTTGGTTTTTAAAAGCATAGTTATGCAATGTAATGGGCGGTTGCTGTTTTATGGCTTCCCTATGGTCTGCATTATTGATTTCGCTCTTAAAAAAGTTTTGATTGGTTTGGTACGTCACAAAATCCATATCCGTAATGTTGCGCGCATAGCCATTGGTAATGATGATGTCGTTGTTGCCATCCATATTGAAATCGGCCACTGCGCTACCCCAACTCCAATCTGTGGCATGTATGCCTGCAAATTGTGCCGCCTCTGCAAATTGTGCCTCTCCACCATCATTTGTACCGATATTGGTTTGTAAGGTGTTTTTCATGAACTGCGGCTGGTAGCCATACATTTTGGTCAATTGAAAACGTGAGAGGTTCATGGCCATCATCATGCGCTGCCTTCTATCGTAAGTTTCGGGCAGCATGTCTAGCGTAAAGATGTCGTTAAGGCCATTGTTGTCCATATCTTTTGAAAAAACACCCATGCTAAAATAGCTCTGTGTTTTTAAGGCCTTGTTGGCTTGGTTCACAAAGGATTTCCCTTGTTGATTGATGTAAAGAATGTCATTGCTCAAATGATCGTTGGCAATATAAATATCGGGCCATCCATCCATATTGATATCTGTAACTGATACGCCCAAGCTAAAACCATCGTACAAAACTCCCATTTGTTGGCTTATATCTATAAATTTTTGATAACCCGCTTCATTTAATCGGTTCTCAAAAAAAAGGTCGGTATTATTGGCCGTACCATCTGTGGTTTTTGGCCTTACTACATTGGGGTTTTTAGAATCAGGGTCAGTGTTGATGAGTATGACATCTAAGTCGCCATCTAAATCGTGGTCGAAAAAAGCGGCTTGTGTAGTGCTTTTATTTACATCTAAGCCCATTTGTTTGGCTTCGTCTTTAAAAGTAGGAATACCATTTTTAGATGCTTGCTGAATAAAAAAATGATTTTTTCTTAAATTCGGGTTATTAGAACCACCTACACAAAGGTAAATGTCCATAAGCCCATCTTGGTTGATGTCTACCAAGCTTATGCCGTTGACCCATCTTTTGGTAAGCAAACCTGCCTTTTCGGTGACATCTTCAAATTGTAGATTTCCCTTGTTAAGGTATAATCTAGAAGGCACCATGTTGCCGCCAAGCAAAACGTCTGGCAATTGATCGTTATTCATATCGCCAATGGCTACTCCCCCACCTCTATAGAAATATTCCAGCTCCAAAATATTCATGCTGTCGTTCTCCTCAATTGCATTATTAAAGTTGATTCCTGTATCGGTTTTGAGTTGAAACAGGGCATCGCTTTGCTCTTGGCAGGAAAAAAAACAAACCAAAATAATGAGTTTAAAGATGTTTGTTTTTAGCATGGTCTATTGTGATTTGTAGTACCGCCTTAAACAAAAAGGGCTACTTTTCTAAGGCAGATTTACTCTATTTAAATAGCAAGTACCTTAGCTTTTGGAAAATAAAAAGGCGCTTATTGATTTATTAAACCTTTAGATAGCTTGCTACCTGTATTTTGAGCAAGCCATCATTTACTAAATTAGTGATTTTTACCTAAGCGCCAAGTAATTTGTATTGCCAGATAATTACCTATTTAAATTAAAGTGAGTTTCTCAATATAATCTGAATGGAATTTTTCTTTTGAGTCTTTTCGCGCTTTAACACATGGCCTATCAAAGATTCTATAAGATTTTCCCCATACCAATCCATAGAAGTAATGTCGTTGCACAAATATTCTAAATAATCTTTCTCAAAAAGTGATACAAGGCCTACATCTTTATTCAGTTCATACTCGTTTGCTCTAAGTATCTCTAGAAAGTTGAAGATAGAATCTTCATCTATAACAAAGTATGCACTGTTATGATTTATAGTAGTAAGCTCATCTAAAACTTGGCCTTTTAAACCTATTTGGTCGCAAAAATTGAAAAATCCCTTTATAATTTCGGCAGAGAAGTATTCTTTTTCAGGCAGAACTAGAAAGAGTTCTCAATATTTAGCATAAGTGTAGAAAAGCTGTCCATTTTACTTCAGTACCGTCAATTGACTTTTTAATCTTTGCTTGTTTCAAAAAATACCTTGCGAGAAAAAAACTGCCAATGAAAATGTGAACAAATATGCTTTCCAATATTGTGTAAATCTCCAATTGTTCTGTATTGGTTCATTACTTCTGATTTCTTCTCTTTAAAAAATATAATATCAGATTCAACATATCTATATTCTAAATCTCTCTTACTCTCTGATAAAAAAGTCTAAAAGCCACTACTCAATTGCTTTCTTTTTACCATAAAAATAAAGATATTGATGCTTAAACAATTACCATAACCACTATTAATGAAAATGGAAAATAAAAAAAGGAGAAGCAGCGCTTGGTTTGGAAGAAAAGGGAAAGATGGTATTATTTACCGCTCTTGGATGAAAAAAAGTGGCATTCCTGATTTTGAATTCGATGGAAGACCTGTTATTGGAATTTGTAACACTTGGTCTGAGTTAACCCCTTGCAACTCTCATTTTAGAGAGCTGGCGGAGCATGTAAAAAAAGGCGTTTATGAGGCTGGCGGTTTCCCCCTAGAATTCCCTGTCATGTCTTTAGGAGAAACCTTGATCAAGCCCACTGCCATGCTTTACCGTAACCTAGCTTCTATGGATGTAGAAGAAAGCATACGGGGCAATCCCTTAGACGGGGTCGTGCTGCTTTGTGGTTGCGACAAAACCACACCTTCTTTGGTAATGGGTGCGTGCAGCGTGGACTTACCAAGCATTGTAGTTTCTGGTGGCCCGATGCTCACTGGCAGGTACAGAGGCAAAAGCGTGAGCACTTCTGATGTGTGGCGCATGAGTGAGGCTTATCGAGCAGGAGAAGTAGATGATAAAGAAATGCGTGTATTTGAAGCGGGTATGTGCCGCAGCGACGGACATTGTGCTGTAATGGGCACGGCCTCTACTATGGCTT
>Ga0207419_1000890_pt1 | contig 24622 bp, 23 predicted proteins | sample ElkSloMetagenome_4_FD_184723 | JGI IMG/M metagenome (GOLD analysis project Ga0207419, IMG submission 184723) | Hot spring microbial communities from Elkhorn Slough, Monterey Bay, USA - MD2A (version 2) | ecosystem: Environmental > Aquatic > Marine > Intertidal zone > Estuary: Microbial mat ... | reverse complement strand
AGCATCCGGTACAACGGCCTCGCAACGGACCTTCGCTGTGCTGCTGCGTCTTGCGTATGTTTGCATTTGTTACCGCCTGCGCCGCGTACCGTTGCATCGCAACGCCTCACCCCTCCCCCATCACCGCCCGCAACCGGTCCAGCTTCGCCCCGATCTGCGCCCTGATCGCATCATAATCCACCGGCTCCTCCGCCGCCGCAGCGCGTCCACCTCGCCCCTGCGCACCCGCCGCCCTCTGCATCTCGCCTTCCCGCACGAAACGCACCGCGCTGATCCCCGACTCCGGCCCTTCCACCACACCGGCCAGACGGAAATACATGTAGGCCCGCAGCGCGCGGTTGATGCGCGGCTGATACCCGTCGCCCATGGCCTTGAAGAATTTCACCACGTCCGAATCCAGCCGGATCGTCACCCGCTGGGTCCGCGTGTCGCGGTGCTCGCGGGCGTTCCAGATCTCGTCCCAGCCCGCAGGCAGATCGCCCGCTTCGATCAGCGTCGCGTGCAGGTCCCATTCGTCGCGGCGCATGGCATCGACGGCATAGCTCCAGTAGGTGCGTTCGGTTCTGGTCATCTGTTTGGGCTTGGACATGGCATTCTCCTTTGCCCCCAGACTGCCGCAAACGGTTAAAGATCTTTCAACCACACCGTACGCACAGGCAGTGCACAGCCTGTGTACGCACGGTGTACGCCCGGTGTACGCTGTGCACAGGGGGAATTTCCCCTACGTCACGCTTGCCTCGCCACCCCCGTCTGGACATGACCCCGGCAGCGGACATAGGCTCTGGCAGAGCACTCAAAGGGGGTCGGAATGCACAAGGTCGCCATCACGGGCACAGGGGTTTTCACGCCCTCTCAGGTCATCACCAACGACGAACTTGTCGCCGCCTTCAACGCCTACGCCGACCGCTGGAACGCAGAAAACGCCGCCGCCATCGCCGCCGGTGACGTCGCCGCGAAAGAGCATTCCTCCTCCGAATTCATCCTCGCCGCTTCGGGCATCGAGAACCGCTATGTCCTTGATAAGGAAGGCGTCCTCGACCCGGACCGTATGTACCCCCGCCTTGATCCGCGTCCCGACGACCAGCCGGGCTACATGGCCGAGATCGGTGTCGATGCCGCGCAAAAGGCGCTGGCGCAGGCCGGTGTCGCGGCCGAGGACGTCGACCTGGTCCTCTGCGCCGCCTCCAACATGGAACGCGCCTATCCCGCGATCGCGGTCGAGATCCAGGCGCTTCTGGGCGCGGGCGGCTTCGCCTACGACATGAACGTCGCCTGCTCGTCCGCCACCTTCGGCATCCAGACCGCCGCCGACATGATCCGCGCAGGCTCCATCAAACGCGCCCTCGTCATCAACCCCGAGATCTGTTCCGCCCACCTCGAATGGCGCGACCGCGACTGCCATTTCATCTTCGGCGATGTGGCCACCGCGACCCTGCTGGAACGTGACGATGCGGCCCTCGACAAGCCGAAATTCAAGGTCCTCTCGACCCGCTGCGCCACCCAGTTCAGCAACAATATCCGCAACAATAACGGCTACTTGCGCCGCACACACGACCAGATGGAAGACCGGCGCGACATGCAGTTCATGCAAAACGGCAGACGGGTCTTCAAAGAGGTGCTGCCGCTGGTCAGCCAGCACATCCAGACCCATCTCGACGAAACCGGCGTGACGGCGGCTGACCTGCGCCGGCTCTGGTTGCATCAGGCCAACAAGACGATGAACGACTACATCGGCAAGAAGGTGCTGGGCCGCACACCCGAGCCGGGTGAACAACCCAACATCCTGCAAGACTACGCCAACACCTCCTCGGCCGGGTCGATCATCGCCTTCGCACAGAACAGCGACGATCTGTCCCCCGGCGACAAGGGGCTGATCTGTTCCTTCGGGGCTGGTTATTCGGTCGGATCCGTGGTCGTGGAACGGGCCTGAGCCCCATAAAACAAGGACGCCCTGCACGTGAAAGCTTTGTTTACCTTCTTCACACTACTCTTGCTCGCAGCCTGTGGCGTGCCACTTGTCCCGCTGATCTAGCTGCTGACGCGCTTGTGCACGTCTTCGAGGCTCTCCACCCGCTCCGAATAGCGGTCGGTCAGCATCTCGCTGCGGCCGCGTGTCATGACGGTGAACCGCGCCAGTTCCTGCATCACATCCACGATGCGGTTATAGAGCGAGGATGGTTTCATCCGGCCGTTCTCGAATTCCTTCCACGCCATCGGAACAGATGACTGGTTGGGAATCGCAATCAGCCGCATCCAGCGGCCCAGACTGCGCAACTGGTTGACTGTGTTGAAGGATTGCGACCCACCGCTGACCTGCATCACCGCAAGCGTCTTGCCCTGCGTCGGGCGAATGCCGCCGATGGGCGACAGCGGGATCCAGTCGATCTGGGTCTTCATCACACCTGTCATCGCGCCGTGACGCTCCGGGCTCGACCAGACCATGCCCTCGGCCCACATGACCAGATCGCGCAGTTCGGCCACCTTGGGGTGGTCGGCATCCACCCCGTCATCGGGCAGGGGAAGACCCGAAGGGTCGAAAAACCGCGTCTCGCAGCCCAGCGCGCGCAACACCCGCGCGCCTTCTTCGGCCGCCAGCCGCGAATAGCTGGTCTCGCGCAGCGAGCCGTAAAGCAGCAGGATACGCGGCGGGTGGCGCGGACCCTCGGGCCCCGCCAGCGCGTCGAAATCAAGCGGCGGCAACGCCGCATGGGCCAGATTGGGCATGTCGTCGAACGGGTCTGTCATCACGGCCTCCGGTGCATCCGTTGCCGGTATCTGCAAAGCCGGCCCGCGGCGCAACCCGTTCTGTCCCGGCAACGCCACAACCGGCCTTGCCATCCACGCGCAGCGGGCGATAAGCACGGCCCATGGCCAAGCTCTACTTCAATTATTCGACGATGAATGCAGGCAAATCGACCGTGCTGCTCCAGGCGTCGCACAACTACATCGAGCGGGGCATGCAAACCTATCTGATCACGGCGCAGTTCGACAATCGCGCGGGCGAGGGTCGCATCGGCAGCCGCATCGGGATCGGAGAGGACGCCGATACCTTCGCCCCGGGCGAGGACCTCTTCGCCAAGATCGCGGCCCGCCTTGAGGCGGGGCCCTGCGCCTGCGTTTTCATCGACGAGGCGCAGTTCCTGCAACGCCAACAGGTCTGGCAACTGGCGCGGGCGGTGGATGACCTTGGTGTGCCGGTGATGGCATTCGGCCTGCGGGTCGACTTCATGGGAGAGCTCTTTCCCGGCTCCGCGGCGCTTCTGGCACTGGCCGACGAAATGCGCGAAGTGCGCACGATCTGCTGGTGTGGAAAGAAGGCCACGATGGTGGTGCGCAAGGACGATTCCGGCAACGTGCTGACCGATGGCGACCAGGTGGTGATCGGCGGCAACGACCGTTACGTCTCGCTCTGCCGCAAACACTGGCGGGCAGAGGTCGGCAAAGGCGCGACCAGCGAAACCTGAGCGCGCGTGACGCCATTATCGGCCCCAAAATATCCCCGCCGGAGGCACCCGACCCCGCAGCCGGCACCTTCCTTTCAGTAAAAGCTTTGCGGGTCGATATCGATGGCCATGCGCAGGGATGACGGAGGCCGGAACTGCGCGACCCATGCAGCCAGTGCCGCCTGTAGCGGCGCGCCCTTGTCGGCCTTGACCAAAAGCCGCACGCGGTGGCGGCCGCGCACACGCGCGACAGGGGCAGGCGCGGGCCCGAAGACCTGTGCGCCGATCTCGCGCAGGGGGCCATCGCGCCGCGCCATCTCGCCGCCCAGATCGAAGACCTCCTGCACATGCGGGCTGCTCAGGATGATACCCGCCATCCGGCCGTAGGGGGGCACGCCGGCGCCGCGCCGCTCGGCGGCCTCGGCAGACCAGAACCCCTCCTCGTCACCCGACAGGATCGCGCGGATCACGGGGTGTTCGGGCTGATAGGTCTGCAACACCGCCTCGCCCGGCACCTCGGCGCGGCCCGCGCGGCCCGCGACCTGCCGCATCAGCTGGAACGTCCGCTCGGCCGCGCGCAGGTCCGATCCCTGCAGCCCGAGGTCCGCATCGATCACGCCGACCAGTGTCAGAAGCGGAAAATTGTGCCCCTTGGCCACAAGCTGTGTGCCGATGATGATATCGGCCCCGCCTGTCGCGATCTCGGCGATATGCGCTTTCATGGCCCGCGCCGAGCCATAGAGATCGGACGACAGCACCGCGATGCGGGCGTCGGGGAAAAGTGCTGCGACCTCTTCTCCCATCCGCTCGACCCCCGGGCCCACGGCATTGAGCTTGCCTGCGACACCGCAGGACGGACAGACCTCCGGCATCGGCTTGGTCTCGCCGCACTGATGGCACATCAAACGCTTGAGAAAGCGGTGCTCGACCATCCGCGCATCGCATTGGTCACAGCCGATCTGGTGTCCGCAGGCCCGGCAGATGGTGACGGGCGCATAGCCGCGCCGGTTGAGGAAGATCAGCGATTGTTCGCCGCTTTGCAGCCTTTCGGCCATTTTGGCCCGCAGCGCAGGCGACACCCAGTGCCCGGCCGACAGCGCTTCGGTGCGCATGTCGATGACACCCATCCGTGGCATCACCGCCGCACCGAAACGCGCGTCCAACTCCACCCGCGCGTATTTCCCCGCCTCGACATTGGCCCAGCTTTCAAGGCTGGGCGTGGCCGAGGCCAGCACCACCTGTGCGGCGCAGATGGCCGCCCGCAGCACGGCCATGTCGCGGGCGTTGTAAAGCACCCCGTCCTCCTGCTTGTAGGAGGTGTCGTGCTCTTCATCCACGACGATCAGCCCCAGATCCCGGAACGGCAGAAACAGCGCGGACCGCGCGCCGACCACCAGTTGCGCATCACCCTGTGCCACCATGCGCCAGCAGCGTCGCCGCTCGGTCATCGTCACACCCGAGTGCCATTCCGCCGGTCGCATGCCGAAGCGTTCCTCGACCCGTGCGATGAATTCGCCCGAAAGCGCGATCTCGGGCAAGAGCACCAGCGCCTGACGCCCCATGCGCAGCGTTTCGGCCACGGCTTCGAGGTAGACCTCTGTCTTGCCCGATCCCGTGACGCCCCGCAGGAGCGTCGCGCCATAGCTTTCGGTCCGGACCGCCTCGCACAGGACCGCGGCCCCCCGGGCCTGTCCGTCGCTCAGCGCCTTGCCACCGTAATCGGGGTCGAGACGCGGGTAAGGCGTGTCGCGCGGGGCCTCCTCCTCGACCACCGCGCCCAGTGTGACCAACCCCTTCACCACAGAGGTGCCCACCCCCGCCATGTCCGCCAGTTCGCCAAGGGTGAAAGACAGGCCGCCATAGTCACGCAGCACGCCCAATACCCTTGCACGGGCTTCCGTCATCCGGTCCGGTGTCGTCTTTCCCAGCCTGTAGACCTTGCGCATCGATACCGCATCGCCCAGCCCCGGGGCACGGGTCGCAAGCCGAAGCATCGCTGGAAGCGGCGTCAGCGTGTAGTCGGCCGCACGGATCAGGAAGCTGCGCATCTCGTCGCGCATCGGCGGCACATCCAGTACCCGCGTCACCGACCTGATCTTCGCAAGATCGTAGTCGCCCCGGCCCGCGCCCCAGACCACGCCCAGTACCTTGCGCGGCCCGAGCGGTACTTCGACGAAGTCCCCCGGCACGCAGCCACCCTCGGGCGCCTTGTAGTCGAGCACCCGGTCCAGTGGCTGGGTCGTCAGGACCCCGACAAGGGTCCCTGCTGGGAAAAAGCTGTCAGTCATGGGGCCAAGGGTTTCCGCCGTCACCGGTTTGAGGTAAACGCACAACCAGCAAACACCAACCCGCCTTCGGAGAGAAGTGATGAAGTTTTTTGTAGACACAGCCGAGATCGACCAGATCAAGGAACTCAACGATCTGGGGATGGTGGACGGGGTGACGACGAACCCCTCGCTGATCGCGAAATCCGGACGCGACATCTTCGAAGTCACCAAGGAGATCTGCGACATCGTCGCCGGTCCCGTCTCGGCCGAGGTCGTCGCAACGGATGCCGAGACCATGCTGGCCGAAGGGCGCAAGCTGGCCCAGATCGCCGAGAACATCGCCGTGAAGGTGCCATTGACATGGGCGGGTCTGAAGACCTGTAAAACGCTGAGTGACGAGGGCACGATGGTCAACGTGACCTTGTGTTTCTCGGCCAATCAGGCGCTTCTTGCGGCCAAGGCCGGGGCCAGTTTCATCAGCCCTTTCATCGGGCGGCTGGATGACCTCAACCTCGACGGTCTGGAACTCATCGAGGATATCCGGACGATCTATGACAACTACGGTTTCGAGACACAGATCCTTGCCGCTTCCATCCGCTCGGCCAACCACATGAGCGAATGCGCCAAGCTCGGCGCGGATGTGGCCACCGCCCCGCCGTCCGTGATCTCGGCGATGGTCAACCACGTGCTGACCGACAAGGGGCTTGCCAGCTTTGTCGCCGATGCCGAGAAGGCGGGGATCAAGATCCTCTGACCAGCCCGCTGGGGCAAAAGTGCCACGCACCGCGAAGCGATTGGACAAAGGGCAGGACAATCCCTGCCCGCGCCTGCTAGTTTGCCAAAAAACAAACGAGAGCAGGCCCATGACCGACACACCCATGGCCGATGATCTGCGCGAGAAGATCATCGCCAACCCCGATGTCCTTCTTGACGACGCCGACGTGATGCGGGCGCTCGTCAGCGCCGATGATGCCGCGCAAAGCGGTAATGTCATCGATCTGCGCGCCGTCGCGATGACGCGGCTCGAGACGCGTCTGGACCGCCTCGAAGAGACCCATCGCACCGTCATCGCCGCCGCCTACGACAACCTGGCCGGTACCAATCAGGTGCACCGTGCGATCCTGCGCATGCTCGAGCCCGAGACCTTTCCGCAATTCCTGCGCGATCTGCACGGCGAAGTCGCCGATATCCTGCGCGTCGACGCGCTGCGGCTGGTAATCGAAAGCGCAGACCCCGAGGCCGCGGCAAGCAACGACACGCATATATCCGTGATGCCCGAGGGGTTCGTGGATGGCTACATCACGCTGGGCCGCAACATGCCCGCCCGACAGGTCACCCTGCGTCCGTTCCACAAGGCCGGCAGCGCGCTTTATGGCGAACGAAGCGCCTATCTGAAATCCGAGGCCTGCCTCAAGCTCGATCTCGGCGAGGGGCGCCTGCCAGCGATGCTGCTTTTGGGCAGCGAAGACGATCAGCTTTTCACACCGCAACACGGCACGGACCTGCTTGCGTTTTTCGCCGGTGTCTTCGAAAGGGTCGTTCGCCGCTGGCTGGCGGCCTGAGGGCCAAGGCCGTGATTTCACCTGCCCTTGCCGATACGCTCGACCGCTGGCTTGCCCATCAACGGGCGCTGGCGGGGGTGTCGGAGAATACGCTGAAGGCCTATCGGTCGGATGTATTGGGGTTTTTGGCCTTCATGGGACAGCACCACGGCGAGGCGCAGGGCCTGGGGCCGATATCGTGCGTCACGGTGCGCGATATGCGGTCATGGATGGCGCATGAGCGCGGCCGCGGCGTCGGGGCCAGATCCCTGGCACGCAGCCTGTCGGCCGTGAAAACCTTTTATCGCTGGCTGGCCGAACGCGAAGGCTTCGAGCCGACCGCCGTCCTTTCGGTCCGGGCTCCGAAATTCCAGCGCAAACTGCCACGGCCGCTGGACGAAACCGCAGCCGCCGACATGATCGACCGCGTCGGCCTGCAGGCGGATGAGCCGTGGATCGCCGCCCGCGATATCGCAGTCGTGACACTGCTTTACGGCTGCGGTCTGCGTATCTCCGAGGCGCTATCGCTGACAGGACGTGACGTCCCGTTGCCCGAGGTCCTGCGGATCAGCGGCAAGGGCGGAAAGGAACGGATCGTACCGGTGATCGCGGCCGCACGCACAGCCGTGGGCGAGTACCTGCGCCTTTGCCCCTACCCGACGCGCCCGGACGCACCGGTCTTTCGCAGTCTGCGGGGCAAACCGCTCTCGCCGCGGGCGATCCAGAAAGTGATGGAGCAGGCGCGACTGCAACTGGGGCTTCCGGCAACAGCGACCCCGCACGCCATGCGTCATTCGTTCGCGACACACCTTCTGGCAGCCGGTGGCGACCTGCGGGCGATACAGGAACTTTTGGGCCATGCATCTCTTTCCACCACGCAGGCCTATACCGCAGTGGACGCTGCCCATCTGATGGCCGTCTATGAAAAGGCCCATCCCAAAGCCTGATTACCGCATTGCCCTGAAGGGCGATTTGTCGCAGAAGGGCATGATGAATACCCACTCCAAAGCGCTCTTCGTCCACCTTTTCACCGCAACTGGCGCCGTTTTCGCCATGCTCGCCATGCTTGCCGCGGTCGAGGAAGAGTGGAGCCTGATGTTCCTGTGGCTGGTCGTGGCCTTTTTCGTGGACGGGATCGACGGGCCGCTGGCACGGCGCTACCACGTCAAGAAGAACGCGCCTGAATTCGATGGTGTGCTTCTCGACCTGATCATCGATTACCTGACCTATGTCTTCGTGCCGGCCTACGCGCTTTTCAAATCGGGGCTCTTGCCCGGCTGGACAGGGTGGATCGCGATCATTCTGATTACCTTCGCATCGGCGCTCTATTTCGCCGATACCCGTATGAAGACCAAAGACAATTCCTTTTCGGGCTTTCCGGGTTGCTGGAACATGCTGGTGTTGGTGATCTTCGCGCTGCAACCGAACTTCTGGGTCTCGCTGGTGCTGGTCACCGCCTTGGCCGTCACGATGTTTCTTCCGCTGAAATTCGTCCACCCCGTCCGGACAGAGCGATGGCGCGCCGTCACTCTGCCCATGGCGCTGGCATGGACATTCTTCGCCGGCTGGGCGGCCTGGGTCGATTTCGATCCGCAAAGCTGGGCACACTGGGGGCTGATCGTGACCTCGGTCTACCTGCTCTTTGCGGGGGTCGTGCAGCAGGTCATTCCCGCGCGCGGCACCTAAGGTGTCACATCACGCGCCCGCCCCAGCCTGATCGGGCCGGTCGCGGTGACAGGATCGACCGGGCGACCCTTTTGCGTCGCGATGATCTGTGGCATCTCCGCTGCCACTTCGCGCACCAGGGGCATCAGCGGGCGCCAGTCGGCCGCAAGCCCGCGCGCCACCTCCGACGGGCAAAACGTCGTGCCATCGCGCAACCGCGCCGCCCTTTCCGACAGCGCAGTGGCGATGACTGCCCGGTCCAAGGTTCAGCTCAGCGCTTCGTCGCAGCGCCCGCAAACGCCTGCATGGGCATGCGTGCCGACATCCGGCAGGATCTTCCAGCACCGCTGGCATTTTTCACCGTCGGCCTTGGCGAAGACCACCCCGACATCCGCGACATCCTCAAGCATGAAGGCATCTTGCGGGGCCGCATCGGTCGAAAGCGAAATATCCGACGTGATGCAGAGATCCGCGAAGGCGACGGTTTCCAGCACTTCCGCCGTCTCTGCATTGACATGGACCGTCGGCGCGGCCTCAAGCGAGGCCCCGATGACCTTGTTGGTCCGCGCAACCTCAAGCGCCCCCGTCACGACCCGGCGGACCTTGCGGACGACCGCCCACTTCGCTGCCAATGCCGCGTCGCGCCAGTCGGCGGGTGTCTCGGCAAAATCCTCCAGATGCACGCTGCTGTCCTCTGCGCCGAAGCGTTCCAGCCAGACCTCTTCCATCGTGAAGGTGAGCATCGGCGCTAACCATTTGGTCAGGCGGTGGAACAGGATGTCCAGCACCGTGCGGGCGGCCCGGCGGCGCGGCGTATCTCCGTCGCAATAAAGCGCGTCCTTGCGGATATCGAAGTAGAAGGCCGACAGATCCACGGTCGCAAAGGTGAAGACGGCCTGGAACACGCCCTGGAAATCATAGCGCGCATAGCCGTCGCGCACGGTCTGATCCAGTTCGGCCAGACGGTGCAGCACCCAGCGTTCCAGTTCGGGCATGTCGGCGGGCTCAACGCGGTCGCTTTCGGTAAAATCGGCCAATGATCCCAACATGTACCGCATCGTGTTGCGCAACCGGCGATAGCTGTCCGCCACACCCTTGAGGATCTCGTCACCGATCCGCAGGTCAGCGGTATAATCCGACTGCGCGACCCACAATCGCAGGATGTCCGCGCCGTATTGCTGGACGACCTGTTCGGGCGCAATGGTGTTGCCGATGGATTTCGACATCTTCATGCCGTTCTGGTCCAGCGTGAACCCGTGTGTCAGCACGCCACGATAAGGCGCATGACCCTTGGTGCCGCAGGCTTGCAGCATCGAGGAATGAAACCAGCCGCGATGCTGGTCTGTGCCTTCGAGGTAAAGGTCGGCCATGCCGTCCTCGGAGCCGTCCGCACGGTCGCGCAGGACAAACGCATGGGTCGAACCGCTGTCGAACCATACGTCGAGGATGTCGAAGACCTGGTCGTAATCGTCGTGGTTCACCTCGTTGCCGAGGAAACGCTCCTTGGATCCTGCCTTGTACCATGCGTCCGCGCCTTCGGTCTCGAAGGCTTCGAGGATACGCGCATTCACGGCCTCGTTGCGCAGCAGGTAGTCAGGATCGGTCGGCATGGCGCCCTTCTTGACGAAACACGTCAGCGGCACGCCCCAGGCCCTCTGGCGCGACAGCACCCAGTCAGGCCGCGCCTCGATCATGGAATAGAGGCGGTTGCGGCCCTTCTGCGGCGTCCATGTCACAAGCTCGTCGATCGACCGCAGGGCGCGTTCGCGGATCGTGGTGCCATAGGCGTCCTGCCCGTCACCGACCGGCTGGTCGATCGCGGCGAACCACTGCGGTGTGTTGCGGTAGATCACCGGTGCCTTCGAGCGCCACGAATGCGGGTAGGAGTGCTTGATCTTGCCGCGTGCCAGCAGCCCGCCGACCTCGGCCAGCTTGGACATGATCGCGCCGTTTGCGTCCCCTTCCCAGTTCCCCTTCTTGGCCTTTTCGCGCAGGATGCGCATCCCGCCGAAGAACGGCAGGTCATCGCGAAAACGGCCGTCATCCATCACATTGTAGGTGATGACCTGTTGGAGCATGCCCAGATCGCGGTAAAGCTCGAATTCTTCCATCCCGTGGGACGGCGCGCAATGCACGAAGCCCGTTCCCTCCTCGTCGGTGACGAAGTCCGCGGCGCGGAAATCACGCGGGGCGTCCCATTCACCATCCGCACCCTCGGCACCCGCCAGCGGGTGCTGGATCGTCATCGCCTCGAGCTGGGCATTGGTCACGTCGCGCACGCGCCGCCACTGGCCTTCGGTCAGGCGGGCCTTGGTGAAGACCTGGTCTGCCAGCTTGTCGGCAAGGATGAACCGCTCGCCGACGCTGGCCCAGCATTCCTGAGGCGTTTCGGTGACCTCATAAAGGCCATAACTGTAGTCCGCCCCCCAAACCACGGCCTTGTTGGACGGGATGGTCCACGGGGTCGTCGTCCAGATCACGACCGAGGCTCCCTCGAAGTCGCGCGCCAGTTCTGCCTCGACCGCGACCGTCGACATACGCTCCTCGACGCCCGCCTCTTCGCCGGCCACGTCAAGATCGGGCAGCGCGAAGGTCGTGACCTTGAACTTGGCCCAGATCGTGAAGCTTTCCTTGTCGTGGTATTCCACCTCGGCCTCGGCCAGCGCGGTTTCTTCCACGGGCGACCACATCACGGGCTTCGACCCCTGGTAGAGCGTGCCGTTCATCAGGAACTTCTGGAACTCTTCGGCGATCACGCGCTCGGCGTGGAAATCCATCGTCAGATAAGGATCGGCCCAGTTGCCCGTGATCCCGAGGCGCTTGAATTCGTCGCGCTGGATATCGACCCAGCCTTCGGCGAACTTGCGGCATTCCTGCCGGAAGTCGACCACATCGACCTGATCCTTGTCCTGTCCCTTGGCGCGGTATTGCTCTTCGATCTTCCATTCGATCGGCAGGCCGTGGCAGTCCCAGCCCGGGACGTAACGCGCGTCCTTGCCCATCATCTGCTGGCTGCGCACAACCATGTCCTTGAGAATCTTGTTGAGTGCGTGGCCGATATGCAGATGGCCGTTGGCATAAGGCGGCCCGTCATGCAGCGTGAAGGGCACACGGCCCTCCTTCTCGCGCAACCGGTCATAGACACCGATCTTCTCCCACCGGGCAAGCCAGTCGGGTTCACGCTTGGGCAGGCCCGCGCGCATCGGGAAATCGGTACGGGGCAGGTTCAGGGTATGTTTGTATTCAGGGGTGTCGGCGCACATGGGTGGCGTCCTTCGCTACAGAAATCTCGGATTGCATGACTGGTCGGTGCGCCAAAGCTGACACCTTTTCCCGGTCGGTCACTGTCTCAGACCGCCGGGCAAGTAATGCGAATGATCAACTGCCACATCATGCAGCGGCTTATAGGGCGCAGGTCCGACGGGGTAAAGACCGGCAATCTCATCATCTTGCCAAAAATACTCCCGCCGGAGGCGCCGGTCATGGGGCAATCATGCATGATCAACGTGCCTGCGTCTGCCTCGGGCAATGCCCGGCAGCACAGGGCCTAGCGGCAGAAGGACCCGCGGCGGTAACGGGCCGTGTCGAAATGGAAATGGTCGCGGTGAAAACGGTTCGCGTCCGGTCCCAGAACGGTGCCGAAGGGGCCGCATGCCGCACGCCACATCCTGCGCAGCTGGTCCCCGTCCTCCGCAGAATCCCAGTCAGTCAGCAGCGTCATTTCCGAACCATCGCGCAGCCGGATCCCGGCGATGTCGATGGCCCGGCCAAACCCGTGTTCGGACAAGCGCGCACCGGGCTGGTTGTTGCGCGGGCGACAGGCATAATGCGACACCACCCGCAAGGATGACACCCCGCCCCCTTCGCTGCCCACCGCGGGCCTGACACCCTTGTCGATCCATGTCTTCAGCGCCCGTGCCGTGGGGCAATCGATCAATGGCCGCGCGCGCAGTGTCACGCCCGAGACCGACCGGACGCGTACAGCCCCGTCGATGCCGCAAGCCCCCGGCCCGTCCACGAAGCCCACGACCTCGCCCTGAATGGCAGGGTCGCCGCAGACCTGCCCGCGCGCCCGCGCAAGGCGCCGGGCTGTCCCTTCGGCCTCTACCGTGGCGGGTCTTAGCCGCGGGCGCAGTGATTGCCTTGGTGCCATGGCGCTGAAGGCATAAAGGCGCGGTTCCGCCTGACTGGGCCCCCCCGAGCGGGCAGTCGTGTCACTTGGAACAGGACGCGCGATCGGTCGGATGATGTCACCGGCTGGCGCGATACTGGGCGGATCGGGCCGAGCGATGGGGCGGACATCCTGCGCGGCCAGCTGTCCGGCCCAGACCAGGGCAAGGAACACGGCCGCCCGGCCCATCACTCCTTGCGCACCTTCACGCGACCGAAATCGGGCGCATCGGTGTCCTGTCCCGCTTCGATGATCCCGCGCCGGATCGCGCGGGTGCGCGTGAAATAGTCGTGCAGATGATCGCCGTCACCGCGCCTGATCGCCCGTTGAAGCGCGAACAGTTCCTCGGTGAAACGCCCGAGGATTTCCAGCGTCGCTTCCTTGTTGTTGAGGAACACATCCCGCCACATCGTCGGATCCGACGCAGCGATACGGGTAAAGTCGCGAAAACCGGCAGCGGAATACTTGATGATCTCGCTGTCGGTGACACGGCGCAGATCATCGGCCACACCGACCATCGTGTAAGCGATGAGGTGCGGCGTATGGCTGGTCACGGCGAGAACACGGTCATGATGCTCGGCATCCATGATCTCGGTCAGCGCGCCCATCGCCTGCCACAGATCGTCGAGGCGCTGAACCGCGCCGGGATCGGAACCGGGCACGGGCACGATGATCGTGTAGCGGTTGTCGAAAAGCTCGGCAAAGCCCGAACGTGGGCCGGAATGTTCCGTCCCCGCCAGAGGATGCGCGGGCACGAAATGGACACCCTCGGGCAGATGCGGCGCGACGGCGTCGACCACCGCACATTTGACCGATCCCACGTCGCTGAGGGTCGCGCCCCGCTTCAGGGCGGGGCCGATCTCGCGTGCGACGGCCTCCATCGCGCCCACGGGAACGCACAGCACGACCAGATCAGCGTCCCGCACCGCCTCGGCCGCGCTTTCGGTCACGATGTCGCACAGCCCGATCTCGCGCGCGATCCCGCGCGTCTCGGCGGATCGCGCAAAGCCCACGATTTCACCCGCCAGCCCCGCCCTGCGCATGGCGTGGCACATGGACGAAGCGATCAGCCCCAGCCCGATCAGGGCCACGCGGTCGTAGATCTGCGCCATCACGCCATTCCTTTGAACTGCGCGACCGCATGGGCGACACGCCGGCAGGCGGCCTCGTCGCCGATCGTGATACGCAAACAGTTCGGCAGGCCGTAGCCAGCGACCCGGCGCACGATGATGCCCTCGGATTTCAGATGCTCGTCACAGGCGTTGGCCTCGTCCTCGGACCCGAAACGGGCGAGGATGAAGTTCGCGGTCGAGGTATCGGACGGCACACCATGCCCCGCCAGAGCGCCGGCCAGCCAGTCGCGCCATCTGGCGTTCTCGGTGCGGCACTTTTCGGTATGTCCGGTATCGCGCACGGCGGCCTCGGCTGCGGCCAGCGCAGGCGAGGACAGGTTGAACGGCCCGCGAATACGGTTGAGCACATCGATCACCGCCTGCGGGCCGTAGCCCCAGCCGACACGCATTCCGCCAAGCCCGTAAATCTTCGAGAAAGTCCGTGTCATCACGACATTCTCGCGCGATTCGACCAGCGCCTTGCCCGCGTCGTAATCCTCGACGAATTCCGCATAGGCCCCGTCGAGCACCAGAAGCGTCTGCGCGGGGATGCCCTGTGCCAGCCGTTGCAACTCACCATAGCCGATCATCGTGCCTGTCGGGTTCGCAGGATTGGCGAGCAGCACCAGTTTGGTTTTCGCGGTGCAGGCCGCGAGGATCGCATCGACATCGACCACCCGATCCTTTTCGGGCACGACAACCGGCGTCGCGCCGCAGGCATGGGCATAGATCGGATACATCGAGAACCCGTGCTCGGTGAATAGCACCTCGTCACCGGGTCCGGCATAGGCTTCGGAGAGTAGCTTCAAGACCTCACCCGACCCCACTCCGCAAAACACGCGCGCCGGGTCGACGCCCCAGACCTCGGCGATCGCCTTGCGCAGGGCGGCATGATCGGTGGCGGGATAACGGTGCAGATCATGGCTCGCGCGTACGACCGCCTCTTTCGCAGCGTCGCTGGCACCAAGCGGGTTTTCGTTCGAGGACAGCTTGAGGACATTGCGCACGCCCGCCAGCTGGGAAGCCCCGCCCTGATAGAGCGCGATCTCCATGATCCCCTTTTGCGGCTGAATACCTTTGGTCATGATCAGGTCTTCCACTTGAAGTCCGGCTCGTTCTATGCGGCCAAACCGACCTTGAGCAACTGAAACTTGGGACCTGCGGCAAAGGATTCCGCCACAGGCACGCTCAACCCCTGTTCAGGTGGCCAGAACGTTGCGGAACTGCCATGGGTCGCTTTCGTCGATATCCTCGGGAAAAAGCTCCCAGCGGTCCTGAAGCGGCGTCCAATCTGTATAATGCGCCTCGACCGGCCCCAGATAGGGGCGCTGGACCGCAAGACAGCGGGCGTGGTCCATCTCGTCTGTCTCGACGATTCCCGCTTGCGGGTTCTCGAGCGCCCAGACCATCCCCGCCAGCACAGCCGAGGTGACCTGTAGTCCGGTCGCGTTCTGATAAGGTGCAAGACCCTTCGCATCGTCGTTGGACAGGCGCGAGCCAAACCAAAGCGCGTTCTTCTCGTGCCCGAAAAGCAGCACGCCCAGCTCGTCGATGCCGGTGACGATCTCGTCGGGTTCGAGGATCTCGTGCACCTTTTGTTGCTGGCCGGACCCGAACATCTCATGCAGCGACAGCACCGCGTCATCGGACGGGTGATAGGCGTAGTGGCAGGTCGGGCGGTACTCGGGCGCATCCGCCGGACCGACGGTGAAGTAGTCGGAAATGCTGATCGCCTCGTTGTGGGTCACCAGAAAGCCGAACTGCGGGCCGGGTGTCGGGCACCATGTGTGGACCCGGGTAATGGCGCCGGGGCGTTCGAACCAGATGCCCGCCTGACAGCCCGTGTCATACGAATGGGCGGTTTCAGGCATCCATTTTTCATGTGTACCCCAGCCGAGTTCGGCAGGTTGAAAGCCTTCCGAGATGAAACCCTCGACCGACCAGGTGTTCACGAAGGTGCCACGCGGCTTCGGCTGCGCCCGCGCCTGCGTATCGCGCTCGGCGATATGCACGCCCTTGACGCCGAGGCTTTGCATCAGCTTGCCCCAGCCCGCGCGATCTGACGGTATGGCGTCATCACGGCCCATGTCCTTGACCAGCGTCATCAGCGCCTCTTTCACGAACCAGCTGACCATGCCGGGGTTGGCACCGCAGCAGGACACGGCCGTGGGACCACCGGGGTTGGCGGCCTTTTCGTCACGTACCTTCTGGCGCAGCGCATAATTGGTGCGTTCGGCGTTATCGGTGGTTTCGAAATAGAAACCCGCCCAGGGCTCGACCACGGTGTCGATGTAAAGCACCCCCAACGCGCGGCACAGCCTCATCAGCTCGAGCGAGGATGTATCGACCGAAAGATTGACGCAGAAGCCCTTGCCTTCCGGGAAGAGCCCGGTCAGCACCTCGCGGTAATTGTCTTTCGTCAAGGCTATCTGATGATGGGTGATGCCCTGCTCGCTCAGGAATTCCGCGGCCTCGGGGTTGGGTTCGATCACGCTCAGCTTGTCCGCGTCATAGTCGAAATGACGCTGGATCAGCGGCAGCGTACCCTTGCCGATCGAGCCGAGCCCGATGATCACGATATGCCCGTCGATACGGCCGTAGTTCGGATGCTCTGACATGGGCTTTCCCCCTTGGTGGAATTACATTTGCAGGGCGGCGCAGCGCCCGCATTGGTGGCAGCATATGCATGCGCCATGTTCGCGGCGGTCTAAGGCATCGGCGCACGAACCTCAAACAGGTCGGGTGCCACATGCCGGGAATACCTCAGCCAAAACCGGGCAACGGCTTTCGCAGGTCTCCCGCCGCATCCGACGCCCCACCAATGCAAAAGGCCGCCCCGACAGGAACGGCCTGTGCAATAGTCGTTGAAGAACGGATCAGTTCTTGGCGTAGAATTCGACCACGAGGTTCGGTTCCATCGTGACAGGGTATGGCACATCGCCGAGCCCCGGTGTGCGGACGAATGTCGCCGCCATCTTGGAATGATCGACTTCCATGTAGTCCGGCACGTCACGCTCTGGCAGTTGGGCGGCCACGAGAACCATTTCCATCTGCTTGGACTTCTGGCGCACTTCGATCACATCGCCTTCCTTGACGCGGTAGGACGGGATGTTGACCTTCTTGCCGTTCACGGTGACGTGGCCGTGGTTCACGAACTGACGCGCCGCGAAAACGGTCGGCACGAATTTGGCGCGGTAGACAACGGCGTCCAGACGACGCTCGAGCAGACCGATGAGGTTTTCACCGGTGTCGCCCTTCACCCGCTCGGCTTCGGAATAGATGCGGCGGAACTGCTTTTCGGTCAGGTCACCGTAGTAGCCCTTCAGCTTCTGCTTGGCGCGCAGCTGGGTGCCGAAATCGGACATCTTGCCCTTGCGGCGCTGACCGTGCTGGCCGGGGCCGTATTCACGACGGTTGACGGGGGATTTCGGACGGCCCCAGATGTTTTCACCCATCCGGCGGTCGATCTTGTACTTGGCAGCGGTGCGTTTGGTCACGGCTGGTCTCCTTCTGAACATTGCGAAGGGCGTTGTCCTTTCCCCGGATTTTGCCGGGGCGACAGGCATCCCCTTGCGGGGGCCACCAACACCAATGAATGCGCGGCTTATACGCGGGATTCGGGTGGTGTCAACGACGCAATCGGGACGCGTTTTGCCGTTGCGCAGGATCGCAAATCCATCACAGTGCGCGCCATGCAGGACCGTCCGACCACGTCGTTTCACTTTCTCGCCGCCTTCGCCACGGGTGGGCTGCTGTCGCTGATGGTTCTCTTCAACGGCACTCTGGCGGCCTATGGGTCGCTCTTTTATGCGTCCTGGGTGCCGCATCTGACGGGGACTTTCGCGGCGCTGCTTTTCTTGTTGTTGCTTCGCCCCGCGCGGGCAAGCGGCACCCGACCACCGCTCTGGGCCTATCTGGGGGGTATATCGGGCGGGATTACCGTGATGCTGACCTCTGCGACGCTCAATTCGGCACTGGCGCTGTCGGGAACGATCGCGCTGGGCCTTGCGGGGCAGATGTTGTTCAGTCTCTTCGCCGATATGCGCGGGCTTTTCGGCCTGCCGCAGCGGATGCCGGTCTCGCGTGATATTGCGGCTGTCGTGCTGGTGATCGGCGGCAGCCTGATCCTGATCTTCTTCGGAGGTGGCGCATGATCGTCTATGCCGTCCTTGCAGTGCTTGCGGGCATCCTCGTTTCGCTCTCGCGCCAGATCAACGGGCGGCTGGCGCTATCGACATCCGCGATGGAGTCGTCTTTCTGGAACCACCTTGTGGGACTGGTCTTCATCACGCTTGCCGCACTTGTCTTCGGCGGGTTGTTCGCAGGGGCACCCCTCGCCTCGCCGTGGTGGGCTTATCTGGGCGGCACCGTCGGGGTCATCTTCATCGCGATGGGCAGCTGGCTGATCCAGCGGATCGGGGCCGCACAAACGGCCCTGATGATCATCGCGGGCCAGATGGTGTCGGGCGTTGTGCTGGATGTGGCGATGGGCGCGCCCGGAAATCTCTGGGCGCGCATTGCCGGCGTGGGGCTGATCCTTGCGGGCATGATCGTGGCGCAAACGGGCAAGCGGAGCATCAGACAGGTGCCGGCTGAAGCGCAGCGGTAGGGCAGCGCCCGGACCTATCTATGGGCGAAGCGCTGCACGAAGGGCCTCTTGCTCAGGTCTTCTTGCGATCATCCACGATGCCCATGCTCGCGGTGCCCGAGTTTCCCAGCTCCACCGTGGCGAATGGCCCGCCGATGCACAGGTTCGCGGGGTCCTTGTTGTCGAGCGGGGGTGTCTTGGCGAAAACATCCTTGGCGAAAACCTCGGCGTTGCCGGTGGGACGGAACCCCAGATGGCCTGCCTTGGTATTGTCCACCACGGCACGGTCGTTATTCGAAATGCCATAGACGGTCGTGAACCCCACCACAGGGCTGTCGATCGACCGTTCGACCAGATGGATCAGGTCATCATAGGACAGCCATGTCCCGATGCTGCGGGCGTTCGTCGCCTGCGCGCAGGAGAAGATACGCATGCAGACCGCCTCGATCCCGCGCTTGTCCCAGTAAAGGCTGGCAAGGTCCTCGGCAAAGCACTTGGCCAGACCATAGTAGGTATCGGGGCGGTGGGGCGCATCCAGACCGATCGTATCGGTCTTCTTGTGCATCCCCACCGCATGCACGGAACTGGCGTAGACAACGCGCCTGACGCCGTGGCGATAGGCGGCTTCCCACACATTATAGGCCCCGATGATGTTGGATTGCAGGATGTCATCCCATGGCGCCTCGTCACCGATTGCGCCGAAGTGCACGACCATATCGGCACCTTCCAGCACCTCCATCATCGCATCGAGGCTGGAGAGGTCGGCTATCACATATGTCTCGCCATCGTATAGCTGCCCGATGTCATCCACGATATCGGTCGAGACCAGTTCGTCGCACATCTTGCTCAGCGGTTCGCGCAGGTAGGACCCCAGACGGCCCGCGGCCCCTGTCAGCACCAGTTTCTTCATCATATCAGTCCTTCTCGATTATCTTTCGCATCCGCAGCGCCAACGCATCCGCGCCCTTGGCAAGGATATCGGTATCCATGCCACAGGCCACGAAATCGAAGCCCTCGGCCAGCAGGTCTGCCGCCATATCGGCATTGGTGGAAAGGGTGCCCGTGCGGATGCCGCTGGCGCGCAGGTTGGCGGCCGTTTCGCGGACCAGATCCCAGACGGGCGTGGTATCGGCAGCGCCCAGCAGCCCCATATCCGCGCCGATGTCGGCGGGGCCGAAGAACACCCCGTCCACGCCATCGACCGCACCCATCTCATGGGCAATCGACACGGCGTGCTGTGTCTCTGCCTGAATGATGACGCCGATGCCGTCGCCGGCCTGCGCATGATAGTTCGTCACCCGCCCGAACTGCGTGGCCCGCATCGAGCCCGCGACGCCACGGATGCCCTGCGGCGGATAGCGGGTCGCCGCGACAGCCGCCCGCGCCTCTTCCACCGATTGCACCATCGGAAACAGCAGGTTTTGCGCGCCCGCATCCAGCAGCCGCTTGACCATCACCGCATCGTTCCACGGCGGGCGTACCATCGCCGCTGACCCGTGCGGCGCGATTGCCTGCAACTGGCCCAGCACGGTCGCGACATCCGCCGGCGTGTGCTCCATATCGACCAGCAGCCAGTCGAAACCGGACGAGGCCACCACCTCGGTCGAAAGATTGTGCGCCAGGCTGATCCACAGCCCGCACTGCTGCCGACCGGCGCGCAGGTTTTCGACGAAGGTGTTGCGGGGCATCTTCATATGACGGCCTTTTCGATCAGGGGGCGGTTGCGTTGGTATTGAGAAACCACGCAAAGCCAAATTTTTTGATGCCGACGCAATTATCTACTCAGCTTCCGGCTTACGTACCATCGTGAATGGAGGAATTATCGTGTCTTCATTGATCTCCAAGAGCTCGTTCAAACGATCAATTTCCTCTACCTTTTCAGGTGAATAGGGATGACGCACAAGACTTCTGATGTGACGTGGCACGCCGGGAGCAGAGCCGCACCTTGCATCCCCATTTAGCGAACACCCGGCACTGCCCAAAACAATTCTCACTGGAATGTCGAGGATGTTCCATTTTATCGTTGGCCCATCGTGGATAACGAGGTTATGCGCTGCCGCATCACTCCCTTCCATATACCGTAGGATCTGAAATGCCGGAATGAAGGTCTCCGCAGTAGCGCCCGCTAGATCAGGGTTCAGGGAAATGAATTCATCAATGCTCAGAAAGTCCGGCGTGGCCGTTTCAACGGTGACCTTTGACGTGAAAAAGAAGCATCCCAACCACGGCAGTGTTTCGCTGACACAATCAGGTTGATTTTCATTTGACTGGGCGAAAGCGGAAGTCACGTGCACATCAGTTAGTATACCACAAAGTAAAACGATCCTCGCGAAAGTTCGAATGTTAGCCATAGGTCCAATCATATGACGGCCCTTTCGATCAGGGGGCGGTTTTCCGCGACACGCTCATAGCCCAGCGGCGAAAGGTCAAGGCTGCGGTAATCGCCGTAGGTGATCAACTCGGCCAGCCCGCGTCCCACGGCGGGGGACTGCTGGAGGCCGTGACCGGAGAAGCCATTGCAGAAGATGAAATTCCGCATCTGCGGATGCGGCCCGAGGATCGCGTTCTGGTCGAGCGTGTTGTAGGCATAGTGCCCGACCCACGACTGCCGCAGCTTGATCGCCTCGAACTGCGGAACGCGGGTGGCGAGGATCGGCCAGACCTTGTCTTCCCAAAGGGCGTGATCTTCGGTGAAGTCGGTGTAATCTACCGGCCCGTCATCGTCGGGTGGACAACCGGCCAGATAGTAGCGACCGTCGGTCCGCATATGCACGCCCGAGGGGTCGATCGTCAGCGGCAGATCACGGTCGAGCGGGGTTTGCGCTTCGAAGACGAATGAATAGCGCTTGCGCGGTTCGACCGGCAGGTCGAGACCCGCCATCCTGGCCGTCAGCGCTGCACGTGGGCCGGCACAATTCACGACCGTGCCGCAACCGACCACCTCACCCGATGTCAGGATGACGCTTTCCACCCGGGTCTCGGCGGTATTGCGGTTCATCGCGATGACTTCGTTCGCGATGTATTCCACCCCCGCCTGCCTTGCCTTGCGCTTCCACCAGTCAAACAGGGAATTTCCGTCGAAATACCCCTCGTCAATCAGGTTGTGGTTGCCTGCGATGATGTCGTCGAGATTGTAGAAGGGATATGCTGCGGCGATCTCGTCGCGCGTCATGTGCCGTGTGCCCGCGCCGAGCGCCGCCTGTATGCGCTGGTTCTCGCGCAGGACCGCCGCGAAGGCCTCATTATCCGCAAGATAGAGATAACCGAAGGCGTGCAGCCGCAGCTCGGGCACGTCGGGATCATGTCCCATGTGCTCTCGGAATTTCCTGACATATTCCGCGCCGAACTGCGAAATCTGCACGTTGATCGGTTCACTGAATTGCTGGCGGATGCAGGAATTGGTGTGGCTGGTGGATGCGAATGCGTAGGTGGGATCACGCTCGACCACGAGGATACGTCCGTCGAAGTCGGGGTTGCTGATCAGAAACCACGCGACGGCAGAGCCATAGATCGCCCCGCCCACGATCACCACGTCATAGCTGTCGCGGGCCGGTGCCTGCATCAGTCGGTCTCTCCTCTTGCGACCGCGGCCTGCACTTCGGCGATCTCATCCGCGCTGAGGCCATAATCTTCCGCCGCAGCTTTCGCCGAAATATATCCGCGCGCAAGGTCGCGTTTGACCAGTGCGGGATCACGCGTCGAAGGATCGCCGTAGCCCGCGCCACCCGGCAGGCCCAGCATCACCCGGCGGCCTTCGGGCACATATTGCTTGCCCTTGCCCTGCATCGGCGTGCCGTCGTCCTGCCGGATCGTCGTCGGCCCGCCGTCCTTGCCGCCTTGCCGCCCGCGTGCGGGATGATCCACACGGTCGAACATGGCGGAAAAGTCGAACTCGTGGCCTGTCGTCGCGCCTACTTCCATGTATTGCCCAAGACCCCCGCGCATCGCACCCGCACCGCCGCTGTCGGGGCGCAATTCCTTGCGCCAGATGATGACGGGGCCGGTGTGTTCCGTGGCTTCGACCGGCATCGTCATCACACCCGACGGGAAAGCAGTCGCATTGAGCCCGTCAACCGAAGGCCGCGCCCCTGCCCCGCCGGAATTGAAGGCCAGAACCTCGGCCCGCCGCCCCTTGCCTTGCTGCGTCGGCCGCAGTGAGACCTGAAAGTTGCAAAGACAGCCCGCGCCCTCGGCAGGCACGGTCGCGGGCAGGATCTTGTCGAGCGCGTCATAGACCGTGTCGGGGATCATGTGCCCGATCACATGGCGCAGGGCCACGGGTGCGGGGTGCGTGGCGTTGACGATACTGCCTTCGGGCGCCGTGATGCGGAAGGGTTCCAATGATGCCGCGTTATTGGGGATTTCCGGCGCAATCGCGCATTTGAGCGCGTAGCAGGCGTAGGCCTTGGTATAGACCAGCGGCACGTTGATGCCCTTTTTGTCGACGCCCGATGTCCCCGCGAAATCACACAGCAGGTGGTCATCGGAAATCGTCAGCCTCACCTTCAGATCAATCGGCGTGGCGAACCCGTCGATCCGCATCGCGCCATCCGCAGTTTCACGCGGCAGGGCCGCGATCTTTTCCAGCGTCGCGCGGCGCGAGTTGGCAAGAATGAAATCGCCGATCCCTTCCAGATCGTCCAGCGCGAATTCTTCCATCATCTCGCGCAGGCGCCGGTCGCCGATCTCGTTGCAGGTGGCAAGGGCGTAGATATCCCCCACCACCTGATCGGGTTCACGGACGTTGCCGCGCACGATACGCACAAGCGTTTCATCAACGCGACCCTGATCGGCGAATTTCATGATCGGGATATAAAGCCCCTCTTCATAGACGCTTGCTGCGTCTGCCCCGAACCCGCGCCCGCCGATATCGACGACATGGGCGGTGCAGGCAAAGAAACCGACATGGCGGCCATTGTGAAACGAGGGGCTGACGACGGTGATGTCGTGCAGATGGCCTGTCCCCTCCCACGGGTCGTTGGTGATGTAGACGTCGCCCTCGCGGATATTCTCGGGCCCGATGCGGCGGATGAAATGCGGCACGGCATCAGCCATGGCGTTCACGTGACCGGGGGTTCCGGTGACAGCCTGGGCGAGCATTTGCCCGGCGGCGTTGTAGACACCGGCTGACAAATCGCCCGCCTCGCGCACGGATGTGGAAAAGGCGGTGCGGACCAGCGCCTGCGCCTGTTCCTCGACCACCGAGATCAGGCGGTTCCACATGACTTGATTGGCGACGCTGCTCATGGGGTGACCTCGGTGATGTCGATGGTGCCGTCGGGGCGGGCGATAGCCTGTCTGCTGGCAGGGACGACGATGGTGGTTTCATCCTCGGTGATCAGGGCGGGGCCCGCGACGGTGTCTCCCGCCGAAAGGCCGGAGCGGGGGACGACAGCGGCGTCTGTCAGGGATTCCGTGACCGGATCGAAAAGCGGGCGGGTTGTCACGCGCGCGGCCTCGGTGCCGGCGGGCGTGCGACCCAAGGGTGCAGCCTTGGTACCCTCTGTCGTCGCGTTGACGGCCCAGACGGTGATCTCGATGTCCATGCCCGCCACCGTGCGCCCGAACAGCGTGGTGTAGTCGGCCTCGAAAAGCTGCTGGAAGGTCTCGGCATCCGGGTGGGCGGCTTGGTCGGCCGTCAGGCCGACGGGGATTTCCCACCCCTGACCAGTGTAGCGCATGTAGACCTTGAAATCCGCATGGATCGGCGCGGTGGCATCGCAGGTGCGCACAAAGCCTGTGGCCTCGTCCTGCAACGCCGCAAGCAGCTCTTTCACCGCGCCCGGATCGAAGTCCGACAGCTTCATGTAAACACTGCGCGTCGCCTCGAAACTG
>Ga0207419_1000888_pt1 | contig 24638 bp, 7 predicted proteins | sample ElkSloMetagenome_4_FD_184723 | JGI IMG/M metagenome (GOLD analysis project Ga0207419, IMG submission 184723) | Hot spring microbial communities from Elkhorn Slough, Monterey Bay, USA - MD2A (version 2) | ecosystem: Environmental > Aquatic > Marine > Intertidal zone > Estuary: Microbial mat ... | reverse complement strand
AGTAGTCGTGCAGCAGGTAACCAAAGAAAACCCGATCGGACAAAAATCTACCCATCGCTTGCCGGATGGTACGATGGTCAGGCTCAACGCCAATAGCCGGATCAGTTATCCGGAGCAGTTTGCGAATGATATTCGCGAGGTCAGTCTGCAGGGTGAAGCTTTTTTTGAAGTGACAGAAAATGCTGATAAGCCCTTCATTGTCAGCGTTAACAGCCTGGATGTACGTGTATTAGGTACCAGCTTCAATGTCCGGGCCTTTGCTGAAGATGAGGAAGTACAGGTGGTGCTGGCTACCGGAAAAGTACAGGTAAGCCATCAGGAGAGCGATACTGAAGCTTACATGGTGGCAGGAGAAGAAGTGATCTTTGAAAAAGAGGAGGTAAGCATGCGTAAGCAGCAGGCCAACCTGGAAGCAGCCCTGGCCTGGAAAGATAACCAGATCGTGTTTGACAATGCATCTGCCTACGAGGTTTTTGATGCCCTGGAGCGCTGGTACGGCGTACAGATCAATTACGAAGCACTGCCCGAGAATGCCTGGAACTTTACAGGACGTTTTGAAGACGAAAATCTGGAAAATGTGCTGACCAGCATCAGCTATGTCAAGAAGTTTGACTTTACGCTGGATGATAAAACCATAAAAATAACTCACTAAACTACACGCCTATGCAAACCGATACCTCATAAAAAAACCGGCAACACTAGCGTATTACCGGTCATTAGCGATTAAACATGAGACAAAGACAGCTCGGCCAAAAGATGTCACTTTGTCTGCATGTCAACTATTGCCTATGCAAAACTGAAGTTTCACACAAACACCTTAAATTATGAAAATTAGCTTACTAAAACTACTATTGATGAGCTCAAAGTTTCTGGCTTACGGCTTATGCGTACAGACACTATTTCTTAATCTTCTCCTGGCATCGGATGGGAAAGCACAGAAAGCGGAGAATGTTAAGGAAGTAAACATCTCGGTCAGCTATGATGATGCTTCACTCCTGAAGGTTTTCTCTGACATTGAGTCCAAAACCGCTTTCAAATTTGTTTATGACCGCAAGGATATTCCCCGGCAAAGAATCGGGCTGAATCTTCAAAATGCTTCCGTAGCTGAAGTGCTGATGGAAGTATCCCGGCAGGCTACGCTGGGTTTCAAACAGGTAAACCGTAATATCAACGTACAAAAACTCACGAGCAGTTCTGACCAGCAGAAGGTTAGTATTGTATTGGAACAAAACATCAGCGGTCAGGTGACTGATGGCGAAAGTGGAGAGCCACTTCCCGGCGTCAACGTCCTGGCCAAAGGAACTTCTTCCGGGACAGTAACGGACGTAAATGGCAGTTATAACCTCAACATAGCTGATGATGTGACTACGCTCGTTTTTTCCTCTATTGGCTATGCTTCTCAGGAAGTGAATATTAATGGCAGAAGCGTGATAGATGTGGGGTTAAGCCCGGATGTACAGGCACTCTCTGAGGTGGTGGTAGTAGGGTATGGTACGCAGAAGAAGAGCGATCTGACAGGCTCGGTGGGATCTATAGACCGTGAGGAGCTTCAACAGCGAGTTCCTGTTAATCTACAACAAGGACTGGCCGGAAGGGTAACTGGAGTGGACGTGTCGCTCAATTCAGGCCGTCCGGGAGGTAGGCCCACCATCCGTATCCGGGGCAATTCTTCTATTAGTGGCCTAAATGATCCACTATATGTCGTTGACGGGGTGATCCTACCGGTTACCACACTCTCCAATGGTACCTCACCTATTGATTTTCTGGATCCATCAAATATTGAATCTATAGAGGTGCTCAAAGATGCCTCGGCCACAGCTATTTACGGAGCCCGTGCCGCTAATGGGGTCATCCTGGTCACTACCAAAGGTGGCAGGCAGCAGGGTGGTCAATTAACCTATGATGGTTTTGTAAGTGTTGGGAGGCTCCCCAATAAAATAGATTTGTTAAATGCTGAGGAATTCTTGATGGTAGAAGACATTGCTTTTCAAAATGCAGCAAAATATGGCCTGGCAGGTAGTGCTGTTGACCCAGCCACCAGAAGGACAGATCCCCGTCTTTTTGATGCGGCCGGAAACCCATTATATGATACTGATTGGCAAGAAGAAGGCTTCCGTACTGCAATCAGTAACAACCATAACCTCACTTTTGCTGGTGGAGATGAAAGAAGCAGCTATTCAGTAAGTTTGGGATACCGTAATGAAGAAGGAATCCTGGAGCAATCCTCTTTGGAACGTTATTCAGGACGTATGATGGTTGATTCTAAGGTGAAAGACTGGCTCACACTTGGAGCATCTATAAACTACAGTGCCCAAGATGAGAATCAACCTCAGCCAGAAGGATCAGGTGGCATCAGTCCTACCCGATCCATATTACAGGCACCTCCTATCATACCAGTGAGGTACCCTAATGGTACTTTTGGCCGGACATTGGATTATCCAGGTATGGAGGGTGGGGCTCAACCGGTTCGACTGGTCAATGAAACCAAACGTTTGCTCAATACAGTCAATACAATAGGATCAGCCTACGCAGACATTGCATTAGCAAAGGGGCTGACCTTCAAGAGTACCATCGGGGTCAATTTGCTTGACCAGGAAGTAAAATATTACGCAAACGATGACCTTCTGTTCATTTCAGAAAATGGTACTGCCTCAATTTCCAATGAGCGACATACCTCCTGGCAGTTTGAGAACTATCTAACCTACGAAACCGAATTTGCTGAAAAGCATTCGCTGACAAGCTTATTGGGTACATCCTGGCAACGGGTGACAAATTTCAATAGCTCTGTTCAGGCTCAGGATTTTCTTGACAACTACTTTGAATTCAACAATTTAGGGGTCGCTACAAATCCCCGGCCACCGTCTTCCAATGCAAATGCTTATAGTTTGAATTCGTATTTTGCCCGGCTAAACTATATCTTCGATGATAGATTTTTGTTTACTTTTACCGGTCGGGTGGATGGTTCCTCTCGCTTCTCTCCAGACAACAGATACGCTTTTTTTCCATCAGGTGCTTTTGGTTGGAGAATATCTGAGGAAAGCTTTATGGAAAACATGGCTTTCATTTCTAACCTTAAATTGCGAACGAGCTACGGGCTTACCGGAAACTCAGAAATACCTAACTATCGTACAGTAGCAGGCCTGGGCAATTACTCTTACATTTTTAATGGAGAACGGGTAATTGGCATTGGACTGAACAGAATGGCAAACCCTAATTTGCAATGGGAAAAGAATGCTCAGTTTGATGTGGGGTTAGAATTAGGGTTTCTTGAGGATAGGATATCCATTGAAGCAGACTATTATCATAGACTTGTGGAAGACATGCTGCTCGCTGCGCCCGTACCAGCTACCAGTGCCTACAGTACCGTCATCCAGAATATTGGTAGTATGCAAAATCAGGGGTTTGAGTTCATGTTACGGACTGGCAATATCATGAATGCCAATTTTACCTGGCGTACAGACTTTAACATATCCATCAATAGAAACGAAGTGTTGAGACTCACAGGGGGACAAGATATTATCCAAGGAGGCAACCCTGTAACAGGCAATAGGATCATTCGTGAAGGTGAAGCTGTTAATTCTTTTTTTGGTTTAGTCCAACTGGGTACCTGGAACACAGATGAGGCAGATCAGGCCGGAACTTATAACCGCCTTCCGGGGGATATTAAATACGAAGATATCAACAACGATGGGATCATTAGTGACCAAGACCGGGTCATTACAGGTAACGGTTTGCCAGATGGGTTTGGCTCCCTGATCAATACGTTCAATTACAAGAATTTTGAGCTGGTTGTAGATATCCAGTACATGTATGGGAATGATGTAGCCTTTGGTACCAAATCTACTTCACAAGACCGCACAGGCATTACCAATGTGTTTTCAGAAGTTTTGAACGCTTGGACCCCTGAAAACCAGGACACTTTCGTACCTGAAATCAGGCCGACTGCTGCTTACCGTGATCGCCGGACTTCAACCGGCAGAATCTATGATGGATCGTTTATCAGAGGAAGAAACGTACTGTTGGCATACAACGTCCCATCTAATGCGGTCAGTAGATGGGGGATCAATAATATCCGGGTATATGCTTCGGCCCAAAATTTCTTCCTGCTAACCGATTACCCCGGATATGATCCTGAGGTCTCTACGCTTACTGAAAATTTTGCTCAAGGAGTAGATTTGTATGGCTATCCTAAACCCAGGGTGTTCATGCTTGGTGTAAACATCGGACTTTAATCTTTCCAATCTTAAAGATCAAAATTATGAATATCTCAAAGTATATAAATCACTGGGCATTATCTTTTTTAATAGTTATTACAACTAGTTGCGATGGTTTTTTGACGGAAATTGATCCCTCAAATTTCAATACCGACAATTATTTTACTCAGCCTGAACATGCCCAATCCATTGTAAACGCTACTTATCAAAGCCTGTACCCAATGCACACAGGACAATCCTGGCTGATTACCGAATTGCAAACCGGGGCGACCAACTCTACCTTTGAAGCTAATGCGGGCTTTCCGAGCTTTCAACTCGTACGGAACCTGGACATGGACTCTGACCATCCATCGGTAGAGAACATATGGGACAGCCATTATTTGGGTATTGGTAATGCCAATACAGCCATATCAAGAATTCCCAGTATCAACATGGATGAAGCTCAAAAGGCCAGATTGTTAGGAGAATCAAGATTTTTACGGGCCTATTATTATTTCAACCTGGTAAGAATCTTTGGAGAAGTCCCGCTTATCAGGAATCCCATAGACTTAGGTAGCCCCGATTTGAACCCTAGTCGTTCACCGGTAGAAGAAGTTTACGAACTAATCGTAGAAGACCTGATGATTGCAGAAACCGCTGGTTTACCATTCAATGATGCCAGTGGCAGGGTAACCACAGGGGCCGTGAAGTCTTTGTTAGCGGATGTTTACCTGACGATGGCCGGCCACCCGTTACAGTTAGGAAGCAGCTACTATCAGTTGGCCCGGGATAAAGCAAAGGAGGTAATTGATTCCCAGGAATATAGTTTGTTCAATTCTTACGATGCCTTTCGGGAAAAGGAAAACGATAATTTAGGTGAGTATATCTTCATGGTGCAATTCAATGCGCTGGAACAGCCGTCTGATGCCCTGCAGGTCGGTTTGGTTCCTTTTAGACTCGGTGTGTCTGCTTACGCCTCCGAGGAAGGGTTTTCGTTTGCACAACGAGAATTTGTAGCGTCTTATGAAGAGGGAGATAGAAGAGCAGAAGAGGGAGCTTACTTCTTTTCAAAGTTCACTTCTGAGTCAGACCGAAGCGATACTGTACAATTTGGGGACTTTTATCATTTTAAATTCTTCGACGATAATGCTCACCTTTCTACGGCTCGTTCTGGCCATAACTGGCAGGTGATCCGGTATGCCGATGTATTGCTGGATTTTGCCGAGGCGGAAAATGAACTGTCTGGAGCCACACCGGAAGCCCTTGAAGCGGTAAACCAAATCAGAAGAAGAGCGGGTATCCCTGAACTTAGCGGCCAGGATCAAGAGCAGTTTAGAGAAGCTATTTGGACTGAGCGGTGGCACGAACAGTACTTTGAAGGTGAAATATGGTTTGATATGGTTAGAACCCGAAAAGCGTTTGACTACCTCAACGGACAGTTCAACGATTACGTGGGCCATACCTTCGTAGATGGAAACACATTAGAAGAAAGGCACCTTTTGTTCCCTATTCCAACCGCTGAAATAAGAAACAACCTTAATCTTGAACAGAACCTAGGATACTAAACATATTTACAACTTGCAGAACTAAAACCACGAAACGGCGATAACTGGGCGCATCTGGAAACCGTTCCAGGTAGCGCTCCAGAATATCATGACAGTAAAATAGGGAATCCCAGTTGAAAATTTACGACCTGAGAAACATTCCCTACGACTGGGGAAACCTACCTCCACCCTGAGAAAATACTATGGTAGACAAAAGGAGGTAAAATGTAAGGCAAAAGCCCGGAGTGGATTGCTTTCCTCCATAAGGTGATGAAAGATGCACCCACTGAACAATTGATACCTGGGAAACGAAAACTAAAAAGCTTGAGGGTTCACTTTCGGGTAAGATTGAAGTCTCTTTAGTCCAAAAAAAGTATATGGTGGTGAGAGCAACAAAGGGTAATATCAATTAAAAGCATACCTGTATTAGCTAGGGATTATTGTGGCCAGAAATGCCCATTCTATACATTTTAGCATAAACCATGTGCTGACTACCGCAGTAAATCTTAGTTTTACATAGGAGTTATAGGATGTCATTATATAAAGTCATTATGAACAGACGTAAATCATTGAAATTGATGGGCTCAGGAGCTTGTATGACTATGACCCTTCCCTTTTCACTGGCTCAGCACAGGTCCCTGGTCGCGGCTAAACCGGGCTTTGAAAAGCCCCTTTCCATGTACATCAACTGGGCGGCCTACGATGAATTATCGGACGATGTAATGCTGGATGAAGAACTGGCCATCAGACAACTTAATGAGGCCATTCGGCTCAAGGGACTGGGCGTGCAGCTGGACTACTATTTAATGGATGCATTCTGGTTTGATGCGGACGGAGGCTACCGTAAATGGCGCAAAGAGAGCTGGCCGCGGGGAGGCAAGGCATGGGTGAAAAAATGTAAAGATCATGATATCAAGCCCGGGCTATGGATTTCTACTAACTGGATGGTAGCTGGGGGCAACGACTACAAATTTTTAAATGTCATTCCTGATTGGCAAGACTCCGTGTCAGTCAGTGGTAAGTCCCTCAGCCTGTTTGAAGGCGGATACCTCCCGCATTTGCTGAAGAGCCTGGATATGCACGCTAAAAATGGTGTCAAAGCCTTCAAATTTGATTTTGCTGACTTTGGTGCTGTAACACCTGCCTCTGCCGACAAATTCAGTGCTGAAGAGATCCGTGAGAAAAATGAGACGGCCCTCATCAAAGGGCTGACTGCATTCAGGGAAGAACATCCCGACGTCATCCTGATGGCTTATAACGGCTACGGCGGGCAGTATAACAATACCTATGAACCCTTCAGAAAAACGGTAGATCAAAAATGGTTGCAGGTGTTTGACAGCCTGTACTGCGGAGATCCCCGGCTTTCCGATGTTCCTACTTTTAACTTCTGGAGATCCAAGGATATTTATACTGACCACATGGTTCGGAATTATCTGTATAACGATATACCCTATCAGCGGATAGATAACAGCAGCTTCATGATCGGTACGACAGGCACCTGCTATTTCAGGGGGAAAAGTGCGTGGAGAGGAATGCTGATTTTATCTGTAGCCCGGGGAGGCTACCTGAATACTTACTATGGCAACCTGGATTTACTGTCTGACGAAGAAGGAAAATGGTTTGCCAAAGTACAGAAGCTGTTCTACGGCCTGCAGGAAAAAGGTAATTTCATCACGATCGGCAGCCTTCCGGGAGAGGCTGAAGTTTATGGCTATGCTTACCAGACCGATGCCGGTAATGTAAGGGTGTTGGTAAACCCTGCACAGGAGTTCAGCGACTTCCCACTGCTTGAAGATGAAAGCTACAGCTTATTGTTTTACGATGCCGGTTTTGAAGCAAAAGTAGCTAATGGAGCAATCAGACTGGGGCCAGAACAGTTGGTAGTCATCGGGAGCGGTGAATATGCCAGGCCTGAATACGACCTGGGTGTAGGAGATTACATTGACATTCCCGAAAAAATAGAGCCGTTCCAACTGGCTGTGAAGCAAAAAACTGGTAATAAATTGACGGCTACATTTACGCCTGAAAACGAAAACGTATACAGGTTCATTTTCCAGATTTTTACTTCGGCCGGCACGCCCAAGCGACTTTCGGGTGGCTCTCCTCCAGACGGGATCAAACTGGATGAGCTTTTGACTATTGAAGCTACGCAAAGCCAAAAGCCCCTCAAACTGGATTTTGAGTATGACAAAGCCATCTGGAGCGGCCTCTCGTGGGCCTGTGCAGAGATAAAGCCCGGAACATTTGAGCAGGGTGTACCGGTAGATCTAGCCTTCAAAGCCGTTGCCGAAGAAGACCTGAACATCAGCGCAGATGTCTACCAGGTTTCGTACAGAAGCTGAATGCAATACAAAAATTGAAATGTTTTTAAAGATTTTCAACAAACAATAACCCTCAGGCCAAAACCGTGGATCAACATAATTTTCGTATGATGGCCTATAAGTTGTATTCTACCCGATGGTTTCGGGTAGAATATAACTTATACCAAAAACCGGGTGAAGAAATGCAATGATCAATACAACAAGAAAACATTAGAAATCGGTGCTGATGGTACACAATCTACCAAAGTTGCGGTATACTAAGAAGAACCACTTTTCCGGGAAATTCGGGGGTATCGCTGTGTTTGACCAGGCCCTGAGCGAGGAAGCACTGACCGAGATGTATGCGAGGAGTTTCAAATAAAGTCAAATCACTTTCTTGCTACATGCGACTTTCGCCCAAATGACGTGCTGATAGAGCTTGATCCGGGCTGTTAACTGACTTTCGGTATTTGTTTAGCTGAGGACTACCTGACCAGGTTTTGAAAGAATTGCCTATCTTCCGGCATCATCAGCTTTACCTTGCATGAAACAGCAGCTCTCTTTTCCATTTTTTAGCATTATCATTTGCCTCCACTCTTTTTCACTCTCCGCCCAGCCAGCCCCCCAATGGGACGATACCCGCAGCAAAGACTGGCCGGAGCCGTTTCGGGAAGTGGAAATCCCTTCCAGCGCCGATGGTAAAACACAAAAGGCCTTTTTCTACCCCAGTCAAAGTGAAGCACCGCAGCCGCTGGTTGTCAGCCTGCATACCTGGAGTGGAGACTATACGCAAAAAGACCCGCTGGTGGAGCAAATTTTGGCCAACGACTGGAACTATATCCACCCTGATTTCCGGGGTACTAACTATACGCCGGAAGCCTGCGGCAGTCCGCTGGTAATTTCTGATATTGATGATGCCATTAGCTTTGCGCTGGAAAATGGAAATGTTGATGCAAAAAATATTCACGTGTTGGGAGCGAGTGGAGGTGGATATGCTACCTTGCTTGCCTATATGGAATCTAAGCATAATATCCGTACTTTTTCGGCTTGGGCAGCTATTTCAGATATTCACCAATGGTATTATGAAACCAAGGCTCGGGGGCTAAAGTATGCCAAGCACATTGCCTTAGCAACTACAGGTGACTCCCTTCATGTGGATGTAGAAGAAGCCAAAAGTCGTTCTCCCCGTTTTATGCAAACGCCTATTGAACAGCGAAGAAATAGTAAGCTTTTTATTTACACAGGGGTGCACGATGGCTATACAGGTTCGGTGCCCATCACCCATTCGCTGGATATCTACAATAAAGTGGTACAGGATTTTGCTCCTTTTGAAGCTCCGGCACTTGTGCCGCAAGAGATTACCAAAAGGCTGATAACCACAAGGGATTTACCTCATAGCCACTTCGGGCGTATCGGAGGGAGAAAGATCCACTATAAGCAGCAGTTTGAAGATAAGGTAGCGGTCACCATCTTTGAAGGCGGGCACGAAATGTTAGTTGATCAAGCCCTGAAGCATGTGCCCGGGCGCACCATATTCGCTATAGGCGACTCCAATGGGGCGATAGATGGCGGTTGGGTAGACCAACTGAAAACGGTTCGCTGGCAAGACCACATTATTAATACCGCCATTTCGGGCAATACGGTGGGTTTTGTGAACAACGGCAATCCTCAACTCAATACTGTAATGCAAATTGAACGTTACCTTTCTGAAAATGACCCTGACCGCAACCAAGTGGATGCTATCGCAATTTTGCTGGGTACCAATGACTGTAAAGCTATTTTTGAAGACCGATTGGATGAAGTGCAGGATAACTATCAAAAACTGCTCGACAAAATAGGAGTGTATTACAAGGGAAGGGAAACACCTGATATTTTTATCATAAGCCCACCGCCTTATGGAGCAGATCAGCAGCTCGCTGAAAAGTACAAAGGAGCAGGGGAACGGGTAAAAAAGCTGAAAAAGCAATTTGCAGAAATAGCTCAGCGCAATAATTGTAACTTTGTAGATATTCATACACCCTTAGAGGCAGTCTTTCCTTACCTTACGTCCGATGGAGTGCACCTCAAACCCGAAGGGCAAAAAATTATAGCGAACATGATTGATGAGGCCATGCACTGAACCATATCGTTTATAATTACTCAGTCTCTTTCAAGTTCATATAGATATTTTTCATCATGTTTACTTTGTTTTTATCCTTGGCAACTGCAGAGGTCGTAAACATCATAACACCGCTTGAGTTACCAACAAGTCCGCCCATCAGAACAGTTTTAAACTCTTCTTTATCGATTTTGTAAGGTTGATCGTAAGCTTGTACAATTGGCCAAATTTTTAGGTTTGAGTTATCTCCCACATTCAGCTTTTTACTAAACCACTCAATGTTTTCTGCTACCCATTGGGGTTTTCTTCCCATTCTAGCATGGTACACCATGGGCGAAAACACATCAATGGTTTTTTTGAGCATTTCGTAATCGAGGCCTAGAGTGCGTCTTCTTGCACCATCAAACTCTTCATCGTTCCAAGGGCAATGGTAAAGTCCAAGTAAAGTTTCTGGGCTTTGTTCATCGATGATTTCCCTCATTTTAAGCGACCAATCATATATTACTGTGCATCGCCAATCGCGCCATTTTTTATCGTGATTTTTTAAAATCCACTCTGCTTTTGCAGGTATGTTGCCCTTAGGGATTTCTAGTGCTGTTGCTTTTGAAAAAGCGTGGAGACAATCTTCGCAAAAGCATGTTTCTGGGAGTATGGGCTCGGGTTCTTCAAACTGGGCGTGCCAATGTACGTAATCCATCCAAACACCATCTAATTTGTACGAAGACAAAAGTTCTTTGAGTTGGTTAAAGCGGTATTGGCGGAAATCGGCATTGTTGGGGCAGACGCCCATAAACCATGAAGCAGCCTCAACTTTTTTGCCTTTTTCATTAATTGCCCAAGCCTCAGGGTGTTCTTCTACGTAATTTTTACCGTTTAATGTAGCAAATTCTGCAAATAACTTGGCGCCTTCTTTCCGTACTCTTTGCGCCATTTCTTTATTGATGGAGCCGCTATGGGTAAAAACCGCATTAATGCCAAGCTCATTAAGCTTGTGGCCCTTATCCCAAAGCGGTTTGGGGTTGCCATAAACACCTCTGATTTCTACTTTTTCAGTAAAGTCTTGGCCACTATCCATAGCAAATAAGGGAGCAATCAGTAGTAGAACTAAGAATATTGGTTTTTGTAGTTTTTGTTTCATGGATTTTGCGTCTTTTCTTTAGGATTGTAATTTAAAGAAAAGAGCGCAAAAATGAAGTTATCATTTAAAATGGACTTCTACTTGCTGTATGGCATATAGGTTTTAGTTTTATGTCTTTTATGTAACCATATGCTTTTGTATTTCAAAATATAAGTTTACCAAAAAATTTTTTAGCAAAATAATATTTGGCATATAATCTTATTTATGTTAAATTACTATTTATAAACCAATACCCAGGCATTTTTAAAACCATTTTCTCTTTTGTTTTTCATTTCTGATACAGCTTCATCAAAATCGTCTATCTTATCTGTATGGATGTAGTAATATTTCTTTTTACTATCGAACACTACTGAGGCCTCGATACCTTTCCTCTGGTACAAGTCTACTAAGTGATGGGCAAATTTGTTGTCGGTGCAGGTATTGACCACAATGTAATTGCCCGGGGTTATGGCCTCCTTCTGTTCATTGCCATCTTGGTCCACTGTTATGGTATAATAATCACTTTCTTTAGAAACCGTATCTATATCTTTGATTTCCAAAGCTGCCACATCATGGCCAAGTTGTTCTCTTAATAAAGCGATTTCTCTTTCTAGTTCCTTTACTTTTACGGTATCCTCTTTTTCAACATAAACAATGGTGCTTTCTTGCTCAGTTGGTGTTTCTACCTCTACCACTCGCTTTTTGATTTTTACGGGTACATTTATGGCAAGTAGCACCTCATGCGAACCTCTAGAAATGTTGGACAAGTACTGATTGGCCGTTTCATAAGCATAGCCTATCCTAATATTGCTAATGTTGATGCCCGCCGAAAAAACTGCGCTGTTGTTAGATCGGTAACCCGTTTGCGCCCAAATCATGTTTCTCCATTGGCCCATTAAATTGACCTCTACTTGATCAGGGCTAAAAGGCAGTACTTGATACAAAGCTGAAGGCATCAACATCCAATCATTGCTTAACGCAAACCTGTAAGAGGCCATACTTATAATGTGTTCATGAAATTTTTGGCCATCGACCATTAATTGCGGGAAGGAAACCGAAATATCTAAATTTTCATGTTGGTACCAAATACCTGTTCTAAACCTAAAGCTTGTCTGGTTAAAAAGGTCTGATGTTAAAGTGGGATCGGCGGTGTTTACATACTGATTGACAGAAATTCTTGAAGTGCGAATGGCGTTTTTAATGTACCCGCCCGAAAGCCCAAATTGTATAAAATCTTTAGAAGTAATGCCCACTCGGTAAGATGCGGAAAGCTCTCCGCTGGTATGATCAAAAGCCCCTCTGGCATCTGAAATGACCCTAGCACCTAAACCGAGGTTGCCCGGCAGTGGCGCGTGCACATTAAACATATACGTTCTCGGAGCATCTGCCAAGCCAGAAAATTGGCTTTTAGATTGTATCGCGCCAAAAATACCATCTGTGCTGCCTACAAAAGCGGGATTGATTCCGTATAGGTTTTGCATGTAAAGGGTATTGCTGGAAATCTCTTGCGCATTGCCCGGCAAAATGGCGATTAAGTATAAGGTAAAAACCGAAAAAATCTTATTATAAAAATTCATTGTATACTTATTTAATATTTTTTGATTGATTAGATGGAGCTTTTATCTTACTAAAGTGATGGATCCCTTGTAAGCAATGCCTGTTTGGTCGTTTCGCATAGAATAGTAGTAAACTCCGGATGGCAGTTCGTTGCCGTTGTAAATGCCGTTCCAATCATTTTGGTAATTGGTAGTCTGGAAAATGATTTCACCAAAATCGTTGAAAATGATCAGCTCAAAATCGCTGTACAATTCTACGTTTTGTATGGCCCAAGTGTCGTTCATGCTATCACCGTTCGGAGAAACGTAGTTGTTTACAGGCAATTCGGTGCTTTCTATTATATCATTAAGTCGGATGGTGATCCTAGCAGTATCAGAAAGATTGGCGTTATTGGTCGCCTGTACTTTTATAAAAAACACCTTTGTGGTTTCATAATCAAGATGTTTGGGATTATTTACCAAAATCTCGCCTGAGTTTTCATTCATGTAGAAGGGCTCTAGCAATTCGTCTTCGTCGTTTTCATAAACGATATTGTAGCTAATTTGCGCAGTAGGGTCTTGGTCGCTGGCCTCTACTACGCCCACTAGCGCATCCACTGGACTTTCTTCGTCGATTCTGAAAGTAACATCTTCTAAAACCGGAGGTTCGTTTCTATTTATGATTGAGATGGTGAACTGCTGCGTAAAGCTTTCTCCCGCCAAATCTTTGCTCTGTACGAGAATACTAAAGGTATTTTTTGATTCAAAATCGAAAATAGCATTTGAAACCAACTGGTTATTTTCTATGGAGAAGCTAGCATTGTCTGTATCTCCGCTGCCACTTGCCAAGCTAAAAGTATGCTCATCGTTGGCATCCTCGTCTTCAGAGCTAAATACTCCTATTAAACTGCTAATGGCCTCGTTTTCTTCAATAGAATTATTGCTTAAATCTACAGAAGTTGGAGCATCGTTGGCATCTTGTACAGAAATGCTGAAGTTCTTTTCGAAGCTAGAACCGCCGCCGTCTAAGGTTCTTATCCTTATTTGGTAGCTGGTTTTTTCTTCGAAATTAAAAGTGCTTGCGGTTAGCAGCTTGTTTTCAGAAATTTGGAAAAGGTTGTTGTCATTGGCGTTCACACCATCTACTAGGCTGTAAGTAAAGGCTTCTTCCCCATCATTATCAATCGTATTAAAAGTGCCTATTACAGTGCCTGTTGGTTTATTTTCAGCTACGATCGAGTTTGAAAGTATGATGTCTGAAGGTACATCGTTGGTGTCTTTTACAACTATGGCAAAGTTTCTTTGTAGGGCAATCCCACCTTTGTCTTCAACTTGGATTTTTACGGTGTAAACCGATTTCGATTCATAATCAAACACTTGATTTGATTTTAACAGGTCGTTTTCTATGTAGAAATCCGCAGCGTCGAAATCGGGTAGCAAGGTGTATACAAATTCTTCTGTGGCATCTGGATCAGTAGTTTCTAAAATGCCAACTATAGAAGATACGGGTAAATTTTCTGTAATTATATTGTCGTTTATGCTCAGTTTAGTAGGAGGGTCATTGGTATCTTTTACCTCGATAATAAAGGCTTTTTCTAAAACGCCACCTTGCTTGTCGGTTACAGCAAGCCTGATATTATAGAAAGCCTTGGTTTCAAAATCGGCTTGTGTGTTGAGGAGCAATTCATTGCCCGAAACCAAAAACCTAGCATTGTCAGTGTCGTTGTTACCTGCTACCAATGAATAATTATGGATCTCATCTTGATCGGGATCAGCGGTGATAAAAGTACCGATCACCGTACCGATAGGGTCACTCTCAAAAAATGACTTTTTGTTGATTTCTAAGCTATTTGGCAGGTCGTTTCTATCGGTTACATAAATGGTAAAGTTTTTATCGAAGAAGTCGTTATTGCTATCGGTGGTCCTTACTCTTATGGTAAATTCATTCTGGTTTTCAAAGTTGAAGACTGCTTCAGAAAGCAATTCATTATCAATGATTCTGAAAAGAGCGTTGTGGTCGTCGTTAAGGCCCGAAATGAGCGAGTAGGTAAAGCTATCCCCCTCATCTTGATCTGTAGTAAAAAGTTTGGCAATAAAAGTATTCACCGCTTCATTTTCACCTATTTTATTGTTTGAAAGCCTGATATCGGTTGGGGCATCGTTTTGATCGGTAATGACGATGACAATCTGTTCTGTTATTTCTGCACCACCATTGTCTTTGGATGTTACATTTATAAAGTAGAAAGCCTGTTGCTCATAGTCGAAAGTTGCGCTTGTATAAAGTTCGTCGCCAATGATTACAAAATTTCCATTATCGTTGCCCGTACCTGTTAAAGAATAGGTAAAGGTATTGCCGCCGTCAGGATCAACCGTATTGAAGGTGCCTACTACTGAATTGATCGGCGTATCTTCCGGGACATTATTGTTGCTGATTTCTATTAGTGTAGGATCGTCATTGCTGTCTACTATGGTAATAGCAAATTGTTGTTCTACAGTAGCGCCGCTAGCGTCTTTTCCTTGCACTCTTATAGAATAGCTGCTTTTCGTCTCAAAATCAAATTCTGTTAAGTTACGTAGTTCTCCGTAGACTATGGCAAAAGAGGCATTATCGGTACTGCCCACTCCTGCAACTAGGCTGTATTGGTGGGTATCTTCCGTATCCTGATCGCTTACAGAGAAACTACCGATTACCGTACCTATAGCGGCATCCTCAGCGATTTGGTTGAATGATAATTGAAGGTTTTCCGGTGTATCATTGGCATCTGTAACTGTGATAACAAAAGCTTGCTCAAAACTTTTGGCAGGTGTGCCATTGTCTGTGGTTTTTAGCCTGATTTTGTACAGTTGTTTGCTTTCAAAATCGAAGCTTGCCGCAGTCAATATTTTATTAGCGCTAATTATAAATTGATCATTGTCTGTACTGCCCGTTCCCGAAACCAATTCGTAGGTGTGTGCATCTGCATTGTCTGGATCAATGGTAAAAAGCGTGGCTACTTCAGTTCCTGCATTGGCATTTTCAGTAATCTCCGTATCGCTTAGCTCAATGCCTGTAGGTGCGTCATTGGCATCGGTAATTTGTATGGTGAAAAGCTCGGTGTAATTGGTACCTCCCCCATCGGTAACTTGCACATTGACGTAGTAGAGTTGCCTAGCTTCATAGTTAAAAGTAGATAAGGTCTTTACCTCATTGTCTACTATAATAAAATGGCTATTGTCGTTTTGTCCACTGCTTGAAACTAGTGCATAAGTAAAAACATCTCCTACGTCTTGGTCAGTGGTTGAGAGGATGCCCACCGAAGTGCCTGTTGGTGCGTTTTCTGCAACACTAGCAGGATTGAGCGCCATATCTGTAGGAATATCATTCGCATTGATAATGCTGATATCGATATCTTTTTCGAAAGTGCTACCACTGCCATCAGTGGTTCTTACACGGATAGTGTAACTGGCTTTGTTTTCAAAGTTAAAGGTTTCTGTATTGACTAGTTTGTCGCCGTCTATAGAGAAAGAAGCCAAATCTCCACCTACTAAGCTGTACGTGTAGGTGTCTGCGGCATCTTCATCGGTACTGCTTAGTGTGCCTATTGTGTTGCCTGAGGGTAGATTTTCAGCAAACTCATTATTACTTATGGTTACGTCTGTTGGCACATCGTTGGCATTTGTGATGTTTACGTTAAAAATATCTTCGAAAGTACCACCCTTATTATCAGTAGTTCTGATCCTGATGCTGTAGGTAGATTTTATTTCATAGTTAAAGCTTTCAGCAGATTGCAACTGATTGCCAACAATGGCAAAAGAAGTGTTATCTGCATCGCCATCACCATTTACTAAAGAGTAAGTAAAAGTGTCATTATCCAAATCAGTAGAGCTCAAATTGCCAATGGCCGTTCCAGCCATTTGGTTTTCTGCCAAGGTACTATTTGAAAGATTGATGGCACTAGGCAAGTTATTGTCAGTAATGACCAAGGGGTCGTTGAAGCCTCCTTCTACTCCATCGGCAACAAAGGTAATCGGTAAAGTAACTGCATCGGTTACTGTGCCGGAGCTGTTGTCATAAAGTTTAAAAGTAATGGACTCGTTCGATTCATTACTATAAACAATGAGTTGGGCCATGTATCTGTCTTGCCCTGCCAAATAGGTATCAGGTTGGGCAACTCCCCTAACTTCTCCATTTATAAAAGCACCCACCATGTCATCGGTATCTCTCGACTCTGCCCCATCTATTTGCAATACCGCAGTGATCACCATGGAGTTGTCATAATCACTTGGCGTTACACTCCAAGCAGGTACTTGCGCCCATAAGTTTTGATAACTAAAAATAACTGCAGCATACAAAATGGCCACAAGTGCAATTCTCTTTTTCTTCATTATCTTGACAATTTTCCAAAAAATCCTTTCTACTAAATCCAATTAGTTGAGCAATAGCTTAAAAATGAATTGTCTGTTTGTTTCTTAACGTTTAGTTATTTGCTTTTTGCTACTCTTGTTGTAATGGTCTGTCCGTTTTTAGTTTTTGCTCTTATTAAATAAATGCCACTAGATAGGTCGGTAGTATTGAGTCTATGGGTAAACATTTCGTCATCTACATAAACCACCTCTTTAAAAATCGTTTTGCCCGCCGCATCAGTAACAGTAATGGACATTTCTCCGACATCTATATGGTTGAACTCAAGTAATAGCTCATCATCAAACGGGTTCGGATGCCCTATGATTGAGATACTTTGTTCTTGAGTATTAATCGGTGATGCATGGTAATCTAGTGTAAGTACAAATGGTCGCTCTACCCTTCCGATGATAGATTCACCTTTGTATTTAATAGTCTCGTTGGCTGGATAGATTTGCTGTTGCTCGCCATCCATAAACTCAAAGCTGATTTTTTCTTTTTCCACTTCACCATAGATGGTCATAAAATACGTGTAGCGTTGAGTAAGCGGATTCAATATAGGATAAGCGATTCCTCTGCATTCTCCATCTACAATGGCCGCTAATCTGCTGTGGATATCTTGTACGTCCTCCACTTCTACTACTGCGGTCATGTTTGCATTGTATTGATGGGGATTTAGTTCCCAAATACTTTCTGTGACCATACCTCTAGCATCTATCCCGCTTTGTAGGTTTGACGTTCTCTGACCTGCCGCTATGCTCACATTAGGAAACTTGAAAGATCCTGCTTGGGCAGCTTTGAGCATGTAACCCTCTCCGGGGTGTAAATGGGTTAGATTACCGATCCAGCCATTGGTTGCATCGACATAAAACGCTACGGCGTATTGACTTTTGATAATATCGCCGCTAGTAGCATTGGTAAAGCCTGAAAGCGCCTCGTTGATTTCCATCGCTTTAAAGCCTATGTAACCGACCCAATTCCAGTTTTGCTGGATGTTTATGGTCACTTCATCACCCTTTAGAAGTTTGCCTGTGTATTGCAATTCGTCTTGGTTGCTCAATAATAGTTTGTAAGATTTTCCATTTTCTAAGCCACCATCTTGAGTAATTTTCCCATACCAGCCTGTTCCAGTAGCATATTGATCATATTTATCGATGCCCTTGATAACATCACGATCTGCTGCTTTCAAATCTTTTAATAAATCATTGGTCTTATGCATTTTATTAGAATTGAGATGGAACGAAAGCCACTTCCATCCTTTGGGTGTTTCCATGGTATGCTCGATTACATCATTGGCTATGAGTAATTCAGGACTGCTTGGCGAACCAAAAAATGCATTATTATTAAAAGTGTAGGTTGGCGTTAAATCTCTGTGCACTTGACCGTCGCTAGCATTCCATACCCTAAACTTAACCGACTCACCACCTGACTGATTACTATAAATACTTACAAAGGCTTGATAGTTATCAAAGGCAGGTACATATTTTAGCTGAGCAATTCCTCTGCACTCCCCATTGATAAAAGCACCAACTACATCATCGGGATCTCTTGAGATTTCGCCATTGATCTGTACTTGGGCAATAATGTTCATATTGAACTGATAATTGGCAGGGTCTACTGTCCAATCTGCCGGAAGTGGCTTGAACACCTTCAAGTCTAACAATAAGGTTTCCTCAAAGCCAAATTCAGTTACGAGTTGTATGTCTTCATTGTACTGCCCAATATTTACGTTCGGGTTAACCGTAAAAGTGATCAATTGACTAGATACAGGTGCTAAAGTACCTGATGAAGGCTCTACTGTTAGCCAAGAAGGCAGATTCTTTATCTCGTACTCTGCGAATTTTCCGCCTGTATTTCTGATTCTAGACTCGAAAGTGAAGCCGTTCCCTTGTTCTATTTTAAAGTGCAGGTCTTCATCATCCCAAACAACTTGGTTTTTATCCACAAAAGCACTCCAAGTTACAGGCGAAGCCATCACATTGGCATTCATATCCTCTACGTTCTTCACTGTAATGTCTAATATTACATTCTCCAATAAGCTATCTGGATCATTGGTAGTAAGAATAATTTTATCATTATTAGCCGAATAGTTGAAATTGACTTTCTGTACTGGTCTAGGGATTTTGACCGTAGGTGTAACATTGGTATGCTGAGCTCCACCAAAAATACTCAATGTATCAGTTATAGTGTTTGCTCCCAATACTGAAGCACTAATGTACGTGGCATTCAACTCCTGAATACCTGCTATTTCTTGATACCTATCAAACGGATGGTAAAGTACAAGCCCAGGCTCATCTGCTGATAGCATGAAATGCATATCTCTTTTTATTTGGGCTAGTGGCCTAGCCGTTTGCCATACTCTAACTTCGTCTAATTTTCCATTAAAGAAATCTATTATATTTGTTGCGCCTGTTTGATCAACCCAACCTTTTGCACCTAGCCACAAGGCAGGGCCGCTAAAACCAAAGAATCCTGAACTGCTTACAGCGTTTTGCTCTATTCCGTCAATATAGCAAGTAGTGTTGGTCCTTCTTTTTATAACAAGGGCAAAGTGATGCCATTTGCCATCAAAATAATTGGTATCACTTACTTTAAACTTCTGTCCATAATTCCACACTTCTATTTGTCCTGTTGCATTGGCATTGATAGACCAACCATTTCTATTGGTATCTAGCAATTCATCGCTTGCATTTCGTGTGGTATCGCCAAGACCATTAGACAGTAAGGTTTGGTTTGCTACGCCACTGCCATTGAACCAAAATTCTAATGTAAAGTCTGTTTCGTTATTCATGGCAGGGCTTTTCCCTTTTAAATAGCCATTTGTACCATTAAATTCAGCTGCATTGCCATTAGGTTCTACTTGCCAAGTGCCATTAACAGTGGCGTGCCTACTTTTTGCTCTATCCTCTGCTACAGTGCCAAAAGCCTCTTCCATGCGCCAATTACCTGCAAGCCCAGACTCATTGCCACTCATACGCTTCCCTGCGTAAATATTTACTTTAGAAGCGCCTAAAGGCTTTTTCCAAATGCGCAATTCGTGTATGTTGCCAGTAAATGGCAAATTGGCACCTCCTGAAAAATGGCCTTTTCCGACTGTAATTTTACCCGTACTTTGGTAATCAGCTATAAAATTATTATTCGTACCACTCAGTATACCATCTATAAATATGCTAGCAGTGTTTTTACTGATGTCATAAGAAAAGGCTATATGATGCCATTTATTATCATCGGTAATTTTAGTAGTACCTTTTATGGAGGCATCAACCAAGTGTACTTCTAGAGAATCTTGTGCATCAAAGCCCATGTAGAAACCACTGGCCTTTTCAAAACCCTGGGCAAAGAATATTTCTTCTTTTCCACTTGTTTTTCTCTTGATGTAGAATTCTGCAGTAAAAGAGCGGCGAGTTAAAGAAATACCCTCAGGAATTTCCATATAGCTGTTAGAGGTACCATCAAAGTAGATACTAGCAGGGTGCCTTAAGTCCGTGCCATTCAGAACGCCTCTGATATCAAAGTTTGCAGGACGCAATAAGCCTGCGTTTATAGGCTCATTGAACTGAATCATGATTTCATCGCCTGCTGATAGTACACCATCAGATGGTTGTGGTGCACCAAAGGCGTGCGGCGTTTCTCGGTCGATTATGCCTGAGAATATTTCTGAACTTACTCTTGTAATATCTCCTAGTGCCCCGCAAAGTGTAACAGCTTTCAAGTCATATTCCCCATCAGGCACAGCCCAAACGTAGCCTCCATTGAGTGTTTTAGAGCCCGCTTGTTTCCAAATATGTTTGATGGTACCGTCTCCATCTTTATCAATCAGTGGGTCTGTGAGCTTTCCGCCTAGTTCGGCTCTAGCTAGCGAATCACGGTAATAAGTTTCTAATAAAATCCACTCTGCATCGCTATCGCCAGATGACTTATACTGCAATTCTACGGCTTGGAAATTAGGGTAGTTGATATTAAAACCACCTATTTGATACATCACCCTAGTAGTGTCTGTACTATCTACCAAACTGTTATTCACTGTCCAATTATTTTGTGGTTGGAAGATATTTGGCTCAGTACAGCTCGGGATGAAATAGGTAGATACGGTTACCGTATCGTCAATATCTATATCATTATCAGTTAAATCATATTGGCATGCAGAGCGAAGAACTAATTGTACACTGTCGTAATCGAACTCAAAAGGCCCTCTTTCGACCACAAGCGTTTTTGTAATGGATTGGCCACCTGGCACAAAATACTGGCGGTTAGCAGTAATCTCTAAGCCGTCGATGCGCATAACCAAGCCATCAGGATTGGTAGATTCAATGACTTCTAGTACATAGTATTGATCGTCATCTGTTTCGCTTTCATTATTGAAGTTTAAGAAGAAAGCAGCTGATTGATCGGCAGGTATGTTGTAAGCCGTCGCAACTTTAGAAGTACCATTAATGGTAACGCCCGGCTTTTCTCTCTGCAAAGTACGATTGCTCAAAACTTCTTTTTTGTTGCTATCTATTGAACTTTTTAAAGTTCCTAGTAAAGTGATTTTTCTTTCAACTCTTCTTTTTCTAGCTTCTAGGTTTTTCTTTCTTTTTACAAGACTACCTACCGAACGATCTTTGGCACTTTCAACTTCATCTAAAAATGGTGTTGCTTCTGGTGGATAATTAGTTTCACCTCTGATGTAGGCAATCTGCGCTTCTAGGTAGTCTATTGCTGCGGTTAATTTGTCTCTGTAAGCTGTATTTTTAGCTATTTGACTAGCTACATATTGAGCATTGGTGAATCTCATTTCGATTTCGTCCTCATGCGGACACAGTGTTTGTCCGGCTAGCGTTTCAAATATTGGTGTGCTTTTGTAAGCATCTCTGCCCAACTCTTCTGTATTTTGGTCATTCCCATAGATATTAATGGATTGGCTGTCCCCGACATCATCGTCATTAATTACATAACCTACAGTAAAGTTTTGGCCACTTGCCTCAGAAGAAGCTACTGTATTGGTATTCGAAAAAGAGACATTATAATCTAAGAAAACCCCACTGCCAGACTCACTGATATCAGTTTCTGTTCCTAGCTCTGCGAAAGGTCCTATGAAGAATTCGTCAAAATTGGTATCTTCCCAGCTTGCAGAATATTCATAGCTGTACTGACTTTGACCACTTATGCTTATGTTAGACTGCTTGCTACCATAGCCTTTTATAGCCAACCATTTTTCCACTTCATTTCTGGCCAAGGTATTGATCCAGGTGTTAATTTGTTGATTAAACCATCTTACTGAATCGATTTCGCCCTTTTGGGTTGGAGTAAAGGTATAACTAGGCCCATTATTAGAGCTTAGAGTTCCATCTGTATTTGTTGGGGATAGCTTATTATTGGTGGCTGCACTTGTGCCCCAGATTACATCATCGTTATTGGTACCGATTCTTTCAGTTATCCACTCCTCACTTTTATCTGAATATGTAGTGCTATTTACTCTGTTTTGATACTTTGAATTTTTCTGTAAAATGTTATCCCTTAATGCCTTTAAATTCGGTATTAAGTAGTTTTCTATATGATTTTGGTCATAGACAAAAGTAGTGGCAATACCTCCTCTTCCGAATGACATTTCTTTATACCTACCTAAGCTTAATGTTTTGTTGTTGCCGTTACCATCTGAAGCGGTTACTGTAATATTAACCGGACACTCTACGGTAGACAGTGCACAATCTGCGGCATCTACAAATGCCAAATTCTTTACAATGCCAAATAATAAGTTTTTAGATGTGCCTACAAACAAATCGCTAGGCGCTCCAACCAGAGTTCCACCGTCTCTGGTCTGGAAAGAGGTGCTTGCTTCATAGGTATATACATTTTCACTACCAAATCCGCCCCCGGTTTGTAAACCCAATGTACCCGATTTGGTAAGAACCATTTTAGACTCTGTAATCACCCCAATTCCTTTCAATAATTTTGCTCCTGAGGCAGCGGAAAGTGTCAGGCTTCCCGAACCTTCAAAATCACTAGAAGTTTCTTCTGTACTTGAAAAGCTAGATCCTTTTGAAAGATAACTGTAGCTGGCATCCATTGGAGGATCCCTTAAGATAAAATCTACCAGTTCTGGTCCTTGTGTTACAAAGTTGTTGCCTACTTGTAGTCCACCAAGCACATAGGCTTTAAAAGGATTGGGTTGGCCACCTGCTCCTGGAGCTGGCCATTCTATAATGTTACTACCAGCCTTGGCTTGTATAGTCAGCGATTTTAGATAGCTATTGTTGGGGTTGCTGGCATCTGCTAAAAGATTAGGTTCTCCTGCTTTAAAGTTATATAAAGTATCCCCGTCATCTATGAGTATTTTATCAATTCCCCCACTTGAGTAAGCTACAGCCTGTTCTTCATTGCCTCTGGGTATGGTATAAAAGCCTTTACCTAAACCATTATTCACAGAAATTTCTGCATCGGTAACTGGAACCTTAAAATCTTGATTGTTATCTACATTGTTATAGAGTTCATAAAGGAAAATGCGCATTTTGTACGAATTGTCCTGCCTGAATACCTTAAAAGGTAAAGCGCTTAAATCTGCGGTAAATTTAATTCCGTTTTTATCCTTTAACTCAATTTCTTCTTCTCCTGCGTGTGTTCTAAAGTCTTGACCAAATTGATCGGTTACTACAATTACAGGCTTATTTCTCAAAATGAAATCTCTCCTGAAGTGATATTTAACCGAGTCTACATTATCCAGAACATCTTTAGTGCTGTATTTTACCAAAAGCGTATCGGTGACATCAACTAAAACGGTATCGTTAGACTGGGTCGTTTCATTGAATTGTACTTTCGGCTCTTGCCTAATTTTTTCTAGTAAACTTAACTCACTACTTATACCTGCTGTGTCAATAGCAATTAATCCCTGCTCATTTACAAATACTATGGTATCGGGTTCAGAGGAATAAACGCTGTCAATCTCGTATGTATCAAGAATGAGTGATGACATATCAAGGTTTTTCTCAGCGAGAGGCACTCCACTTGCATCTTTAAAAACAAAGCTGTTGTCATCGGTATATTTTACTTCTTTAACTTTATATTCTTTAGGTGGGAGTTCTACTCGGTACTCTCCTGTTGCAGCATTTGTGGCAATCACCTCTGTTACTAAGCCATTGTCATTAGCAGACTCTAAGGTAAATTTAATTTGGCCTATATTGTTAATGCTCTTGCCAAAACCAATGAGTTTATCCCTTTCAACAGGGCCACCTACGCCTCTACCAACCAAAATCTTTTTAGTACTATCTAGCATTACTATACCAGAAACCGGTGCTTGGAAATCTTTAGTAGTTGCGTTAATAGGATAGCGACCACCGTTTTGTATACTATGGGTCAGCTTCCTAAACTCTAGATAGTGGTGGCCAATAGGTACTTGTATATCAAAAGCACCAAACTCATCTGTCTCAACCAGTTTGCCATCTTTTACGGCAGCTATTTCTCCATCAATAAAAATATTGATGCCTTTAGAGC
>Ga0207419_1000887_pt1 | contig 24639 bp, 24 predicted proteins | sample ElkSloMetagenome_4_FD_184723 | JGI IMG/M metagenome (GOLD analysis project Ga0207419, IMG submission 184723) | Hot spring microbial communities from Elkhorn Slough, Monterey Bay, USA - MD2A (version 2) | ecosystem: Environmental > Aquatic > Marine > Intertidal zone > Estuary: Microbial mat ... | reverse complement strand
CTGATTAAGGGGTAACCTAACAATTCTTGATTGCTCTGCCAAGGCTTGAAGAATGGATTGTCTAATCCACCAAACAGCGTATGATATAAACTTAAATCCACGAGTCTCATCAAATCTTTGAGCCGCTTTAATAAGTCCTAAATTTCCTTCGTTTATAAGGTCGGGAAGTGAAAGTCCTTGATTTTGATACTGCTTAGAAACAGATACCACGAAACGTAAGTTTGCCCGAGTAAGTTTTTCCAAAGCAGCCTGATCACCTTTTTTGATCCTCTGTGCCAGTTCTACTTCTTCTTCCGCCGTTATCAGGTCTTCTCTACCAATTTCCTGCAGATATTTATCTAATGACTGGCTTTCACGGTTAGTTATACTTTTGGTGATCTTTAGTTGTCTCATAAAGTCGTTTCTATATGGGTTGAATCCACAATGGGATATAAACCGCAAAGATAGTTGAAAAGGCCTTTACAAGCAAGATTCTCATCCATCCTTGGGTATTAAATATAATCAGAGTAAAGGAGAAAGCAGCTGAGCTTCAATGAGCTAGCTGCTTTCCATAATCCAAAATAAATTGAGATATTATTTATGTGGAATTGAGATGAATCGATGTTTACGGTTTCTATAAGAAATATCTCGCAGGTTTTATTTTGAATTAATATCTATCGTTCATAAACCAAATCCAAAGTAATCTGGTCTTCCATTTTTATGTACTCCTTCAACAAGTACACCGCCTTTTTTGTTCCGCAGCATTGCGCTTACTTCTTCGGGCGAGTGCACGGCTTCTTTGTTGATATGAGTAATTATAAACCCTTCTGTTAACCCTGCGCTTCTAAGCTTACCTTCTCTCAGCTCTTTAACTTTCACTCCTCCTTTAAGGCGATACCGCTCTCTAAAATCATCAGGCAGCGGTTCCAGGGTTGCACCGAATACCTGTTCCAGATTTTCGGTGTTGCTTTTCTTTAGCTCAGTATTACCGTAGCGATCTCTGAGCGTTATTTTAAAATCTCTATATTGATTATTACGCAATACTTCAACATTTATTTTATCGCCAGGTCTAAATTTTCCCACTTGCTCCTGCAACTGAGTAACATTTTCTACTCGTATACCTTCTACACGGGTTATAACATCATTTTCCTCAAGGCCGGCAGACGCAGCTGCACCGCCATCCATGAGTCCTCGCACGAGTGCACCTTCTGATACCTTTAAGTCGAGTTTTTCTCTTGATTCCTGATCAATATTGCTGATGTTCACTCCGATGTAGGCCCTTTGCACTTTGCCAAATTCAATTATATCAGCAGTAACTTTCTTTACAATGCTCACCGGTATGGCAAAGCTGTAACCGCTATATGAACCCGTTCTGGAAGCGATTGCTGTATTGATTCCTATCAACTCACCGCGGCCGTTTACCAATGCTCCACCGCTATTACCTGGGTTGACCGCCGCATCTGTTTGAATAAATGATTCGAGAGGAAATACATCCCTGGATGGATCATAATCTAAAATATTGATATTACGTGCTTTGGCGCTTACTATTCCTGCAGTCACTGTAGAAGTGAGATTAAAGGGATTTCCCACAGCAATTACCCACTCTCCAATCTGAAGATTGTCACTATCGCCCAGAATAATAGCGGGCAATCCTTTTTCTTCAATTTTCAGCAGGGCCAGGTCAGTGGCTGGGTCAGTTCCAATCAAAGTAGCTTCATAGGAACGGTTATCGTTAGTTGAAATTTGAATTTCTTCGGCATTATCTACCACGTGATTATTTGTTACGATGTAACCATCGCCACTTATGATTACACCTGAGCCGGTACCCATTTGCTGTCTGGGTTGACTGGGTACCCCAAAATAACGACTCCATGGATTGTAAACATTTTCTGATCTGAAAACAGTTTTGACGTGAACCACGGCATCAACCGTCATTTTAGATGCTTTCACAAAATCCAGATTCTCTAATGGTACAGACGGAGAGCCCGAATAATTGGTGAAATTAAATTTGGGTTTTTCATCAGTTGCCTCAATGGCCTGAGGCTCTTCTACAAATGATTTGTAGGTTACCAGGCTAATCATACCACCCAGCATCGCAACGAAAGTCAATTTGAGAATTTGTTTCATTTTTACTTTTCCTTTTTCATTAAACAATCAACTTGCGTTTTTTCTTATACGCTCCTTGTTAATTAGTGTTAAGCACTGTTGGCAAGGCATTCAAGAGAACGCAAGGAGCGTACCAAAATAAAATTACTGAAAAAATGTCATTCGTCAGAGCTGTGTACTTTTGCACAACAATACCCTTAGATAATTCATGAACTGGAATTTTGCAAAATACCAGGGCACGGGGAACGACTTTATTCTGATTGACGATCGCAGAAAAGAATTTCCCGAAAATGAGCAAATCATTGCCCGTATCTGTAACCGTAAATTTGGCATTGGATCAGATGGCTTGATGCTAATTAGAGAAGCCAAAGAAGATTTTGAAATGGTATTTTTCAATCCTGATGGCTCTAGAAGTCTTTGTGGTAATGGAAGCAGGTGTGCAGTTCGCTTTGCCCGGAAAATTGGATTGGCCGCTGAGAAAGGTATCTTTAAAACGACAGACGGAGAACATTTATATCGGGTTGAAGGTGATGAAATAGGGATTCAGATGCACAACATCAGCAGGATTGACGAAATAGCAGGCTACACCTTTCTTAATACGGGATCACCACATGTTATTGAAGAAAAAGAGTCAGTAGATGATTTGGATATTCGCCAACTTGCCAAACCTATTCGCTACAATAAAGCTTTTGAGGATATGGGTGGAACAAATGTGAATTTTGTGGAGGTCTTGAGTACCGATGGACTGAAAGTTAGAACCTTTGAACGGGGTGTTGAAGACGAAACGCTTTCTTGTGGAACCGGAGTTACGGCTGCTGCCCTGGCAACAGTTGATAAAAGAGATATTAAAAGTCCTGTAGAGATTTACACCAAAGGCGGGAAGCTTTTTATATTTTTCGAAAAACGCGACGGACAGTATGAAAATATCTGGCTGCAAGGGCCAGCTCAATTTGTATACTCCGGAACAATAGACCTGGATGATATTGGAGAGTAAAAATATTAGGCTGAGAGCCCTGGAGCCAAGCGATTTGAATTCTCTCTTTCTCTGGGAAAATGACCGCGAAAATTGGAGAATTTCCAATACCATTCAACCTTACAGCAGAACAGCTCTAACTCAGTATATAGAATCAATTGGCGATGTGTATTCTGACAGGCAACTGCGATTGATGATTGAAAACAGAGATACAGAAGAAGCTCTGGGCGCTGTTGACTTGTTTGACTGCGACTTTAAGAACAAAAGAGCTGGAATAGGAATTCTGATAGCCCAAGATAAGCAACGCGGCAAAGGTATCGGTTCGGAATGTTTGCAACTCATGATTGATTACGTATTCAACACACTTTCGCTGCATCAATTATATTGTAATGTACTGATGGACAATCCGGAAAGCCTAGCACTTTTTGAAAAGTATGGATTTAAAAAGGCGGGAATTAAGAAAGACTGGATTTACCACGAAGGGCAGTTTGTTGATGAATGTACCATGCAATTAATTCCAGATCGATGAGAAGGTTCGTGAAATACATCGTTGTAGCTGGTTTAATTTTAGGAGGATACTTTGGTTTTAAAACCTATCAGCGTATTTACGCGCCCTTGGTAAAACTGGAAGGGGAAAAGACGGAAATCTTTATCCGATCGGGTTGGACACAAAAAGATGTTCTCAACTACCTTGATTCTATTGAAGTTATCAGAAGACCCAGAGATCTGGCCTGGGTAATGCAAAAGAAAAATTACCAGGGTAACCTCGTGGTGGCCGGAAAGTACATCCTTGAAAATAATATGAGCGGAGCCAATCTGGTTGATCATCTACGAGCGGGGAGGGGAGAAGAAGAAGTGCGGGTAACTTTTAGTTCGTCCCGCACGCTAACAGAACTTGCAGGTAGTGTTTCTCAATTCTTAGAAGCTGATTCGGCATCAATTCTGGCCAGGCTAAATAATAATCAAGTTGCTGCTGAGCTCGGTTTTACGCCTACAACCTTTAAGTCTATGTTTCTGCCGGATACTTATTTTATGGAATGGGATACGGATGCCGATGAGTTTATTTCTAGAATGGCCGCAGAGTATAAAACATTTTGGACCGGGAAACGAAAGGCTCTCGCAAGGGAGCTTGGTTTGAGCCAAAGCGAAGTCACCACATTGGCTTCTATCGTTCAAGCTGAACAGCAGTCTTTTCCCGATGAGCGTAGAAGGATTGCCGGGCTCTATATAAATCGGTTGAACAAAGGAATGCGACTTCAGAGCGACCCTACGGTAGTTTTCGCCCTGGGAGACTTTAGCAAAAGGCGTGTGCTTCGCGTAGATTTGGCTGTAGATAGTCCCTACAATACTTATAAATATGCCGGATTACCTCCCGGGCCTATCAATATTCCTTCAAAACAATCCATAGATGCTGTTCTCAATGCTGAAAAACACAAGTATATTTATATGTGCGCCAAGGCAGATTTCTCTGGATATCACGCTTTTGCTACTAACTTGAGTGCTCATAATACGAATGCCCGTGCTTTTCAAAGAGCATTAAATGAAAGAAAAATTTACAGGTAGAAAGAACAATAGGAATAGTCTGCTGTTGTGCTGTACTGTTAGGGTTTGAATACAAACTAAATATACTCGATGTCAACCATAAGAGCAGTATTTTTTTTATTTCTCGTACTACTTTCCTTTTCCGCTACATCTCAAAAGGGAGCTATACAGGGTAGAGTTTTTAATGAATTAACCAATGAGCCTATTCCATTTGCAAACGTGGCAATTCAGGGCTCGGCAATTGGAGCCAGCACTGACATAGACGGCAATTATAAGATAGACGGGATAGAACCTGGGTTGTACAATGTGCAGTGCACATATATTGGTTTTAAACCACGAACCATCTTTGAGGTAGAAGTCTTCGCCAAGCAGCCTACAGATTTGGATATTCCTTTGGAAGAGAGTTCCACACAGCTCCAGGAAGTAGAAATTACCACCGAAGTATTCGAGAGAAATGAAGAGAGTCCGGTATCGCTACAGAGTATTGGAACGAATGAAATTCAGCGAAACCCGGGTGGAAATCGCGATATATCACGAGCAATTCAGGTGCTGCCGGGCGTTTCATCAACTGTTTCTTTCAGAAACGACATCATTATCCGTGGAGGAGCTCCTAATGAAAATAGATTTTATCTGGATGGTATTGAAGTCCCCAATATCAATCACTTTGCCACGCAAGGAGCTTCAGGCGGTCCGGTGGGAATCATCAATGTGAATTTCATTCAGAATGTAGACTTTTACTCCGGAGCCTTCCCGGCAAACAGAGGAAATACTTTGAGCTCGGTTCTTGAATTTGAACAGAAGGAAGGCAATAGCGAGCGGCTTAAAACCAATATTACACTGGGTGCGAGCGATCTGGGAATTACGCTGGATGGACCTATCAATGAAAAAACATCTTATATTTTTTCCGCACGTCGAAGCTACCTGCAATTCTTATTTGGAGTTCTCGGGCTACCCTTTTTACCTACCTATAATGACGCTCAATTTAAGGTAAAGCACAAGTTCAATTCTAAGAATGAAATAACCTTCGTGGGCCTGGGTGCATTTGATCAGTTTGATCTGAATCCGGACGCAGTGCAAGATGCCGAAACGGAAGAAGAGAGAAGAGAAGCAGAGTATATCCTTGGCAATATTCCCGTCAATGAACAATGGAATTATACCGTAGGAGCGAATTACAAGCACTTTTCAAAGAATGGTTTTCAGAATATCGTGCTCAGCCGCAATCACTTGAATAATACGGCAGAGAAATACCAGAATAATGATGATTCAAACCCCGGCAATCTGATTTTTGATTACAAATCCGAAGAAATTGAGAATAAACTCAGACTGGAACATACTCAAAGAACCGGTGAGTGGAAGTTGAATGCAGGTCTTAACCTGGAAGACGTTACCTATAAAAACTCCACCTTTAACCGAATAGTTACATCAAATGACGGGCTGCAAACGGTAGACTTTTCTTCTTCTCTAAACTTCCAGAGATTTGGCCTATTCGGACAGTTGAGTCGGTCTTTATTCAAGGAGAGACTTCTGCTTTCTTTTGGTTTGAGAACAGATTGGAATAATTACTCGGACGATATGTCAAATCCGTTAGATCAGTTATCGCCGCGATTCTCTCTTTCGTACAGTATTTTACCGGAGCTTACCTTCAATGCCAATGTTGGAAGGTATTATCAATTACCTCCTTACACGGTTATGGGCTTTCGCGACAACGAAGGAAATCTGGTAAACAGGGAGAATAATGTTAGCTATATACAGAACCAGCATTATGTGGCCGGTTTTCAATACGTCTTTAAATCAAATACCAAGATATCGGTTGAAGGGTTTTACAAGGTTTACGACAATTACCCATTTACGCTCAGAGACAGCTTAAATCTAGCCAATCTTGGGGGCGACTTTGGAGTGATTGGAAACGAACCGGTTGTGAGTATTGGAGAAGGCCGTTCTTATGGTTTGGAATTTCTTATTCAAAGAAAACTCTACAAAGGTCTTTACGGAATTGCCGCCTTAACGCTGGTTAGGAGTGAGTTTACCGATAAAAACGGCGAATTTGTTCCCTCTTCATGGGACAATCAGTATATCTTGAGCCTTACTGCCGGTAAGAAATTTGCCAAAAACTGGGAATTTGGCACCCGCCTGCGCGTACTGGGCGGAACACCATTTACTCCTTATGACGTGAACACAACCGCCACGAAGGAAGTTTGGGATATAACAGGTCGTGGTGTCGAAGACTGGGATTTAGTGAACACTCAGCGATTTGAGACAGCCTACCAGTTGGATGTTAGGTTGGATAAGAAATACTTCTTCGATAAATGGAGTCTGAATTTCTACCTCGACATAGAGAACGTTACAAACAATCAAGTAAACTTAAGACCGAATCTGGATGTGGTAAGAGATGATTCTGGTATGCCGGTTACAGATCCAAATGATGCGAACAAATACCTAATCGAAGAAATTCCGAATACAGCCGGAACCATTCTCCCGACCATTGGGGTAGTTGTAGAATTCTAAATTTCTTCCAGAGTTTCAGCTCTCAGCCAACCTCTGTCGCCGCTCGCAATTTGAACTTCGTACCAATCTCCTTCGCGGTCTATGATATCGACCTTTGTTCCGGCATGTAAGACCAAAATATCCAGGCTTTCCAAGCGAGGCTCGCTTTTTACATCCACCTTGTCTGTAAAAATGACGCCGGAAATATTATTGACTCTGAAATTTTTTGCGGATTGCGCCAGGGTTATTGCGCAGACCATGAGAATTGCAGAAATGAGTCCGCCGTAGAATCCAAACCTTCTAATCCCTGGCCTGAACCGAAATGAATAAATGAGCAGCAATACCGAAGCCATAAAAGCCAATGAAATAGCAATTAGGCCCCATCCATCCGGGCCCATGCCGTAGCGAAAATCTCGCCACCAGCGATTCAATTTGCTTTTAGGCAAATTTTCAATTCTATCTACAATAAGGTCATTGGCTAGGCGCAGATTGTAAATAACGTCTTCATTTGCCGGCTCATATTTTAAGGCGCGCTCATAAAAGAGGATAGACTCTTTTACATTGTTCAACTTAAAGTGGGTGTTACCCAAATTGTAATTCACAGCAAAACCGGTTGATTTTGATTCTGCTTCCTGAAAGAAAGTCAGAGCTGATTCGTAATCTCCCGCTTTGTATGCTTCCGTACCCTTTTCAAACAGAGCTCTTGCCTGGTTAAGGTCTGCGTTTTCTGCGAGCCCAAAAATGGGTAGTGCGATTGCGAATATGAAAAGCAGTTTTTTCATCACTTCAACTTATTTTCAAAAGTTTCAAGCAAGCTAACGGTTTGCTGAAAAATGCTCTTTTCGTCAGCACTGTCCATTGGCGCAAAACGAGCCATTTCGCATAGCTCCAGGGTTTTGAATAATTTGTCAATGCTCTGTTGTTCTATATTTCCACTTTGTAATTTCTCAGTAATAACCGGCTTAGATAACTGACTTTTGGGAATAACCAGTTTGTCTTCCAGATATCCGTAAAGGGCCTTAGAGACTTCTGCAAAAAACGCCTTAGAGTCATTTTTTTTCAATGCTTTTTCAGCATCTTTCAAACGCTGTTTTGCTATTCTATTTGCACGGCGCTTTTTAGACCCAATTACATCTTGTTCCATGCTTTCTTTTCGTCTTCTGAAAGCAAGGAAAATTAGCAGGAGAATAAAGGGTGCCGCCAGCAGGCCGTAAAATCCGGCACTACCGTAAAACATCTTTCCTTTGACCATCAGGTCTGAAGGGTTAGTGAAAATATACCTTATGTCGTTAGCCGCGGGTATAACGCGGTTTTTTCTTCGTTGGGCCGTCGTAGGCACTGTTCCCCCTTCACCTGAAACGGCAAATTTAAACGGTCCTGCCGTCTGTGTTTCATATTTACCGCTTTTTGGATCAAAATGGGTGAAGGAAATTTTGTCAATTGTATACTCTCCAGGATATCTCGGGATAATTAGATACTGAAATCTTCGCCGACCTGATACGCCATTGGCCGAAACGTTTATTCGGTCATTCACTTCGGGATCGTATACTTCAAAGTCTGAAGGGAACTCAATTTCAGGAGCATCTGTTAGTGGAAGGTTTCCGGTACCCGAAATATCTATCTTAAGATTGATAGCTTCATTGGCCTTCAGTTCGGTTCTGTCTACATCTACGTTGAACTTAAATCTTCCTACTGCCCCCTTAAAATTACTGGGAGAACTCCGGGGTAGCGATTTAACTTTTATTTGCGGTGAGTTTGATACGATGGTAACTTCTCTTCCCGGATTAAAAAATGAGCGGTTTACACGGCCTTCAATTTCCATAGATTCTATCTTCAACTCCCCGCTGCGCTGAGGAAATAAAACCTGCCTTTTTAAAATCGCTTTTCTGTAGGGTACTCCTTTTACGATTTCATACTCGCGTTCCCAGCTGGCCTTCTCGTCTTTAAGGTCTTCTGTCCAAAAACCGTTGAGCGTAGGAAATCGCATGTCGCCCACATCGAGGTTTTGATATCGTGTGAGTAGAATGTATGTAGCAGTAACCTGCTCACCAATATAAGCTTCTCTCTTGTTGAGGTTAATTCTGAGAATAATGTTTTCATCATCAGAAGAAGCCTGTGTGTTTCGATTTTGATCCCTTCGGTCGTAGTTACTGGAACCGCCATTAGAATTTCCTTCAACCACCTTTACTTCAATCGGTTTACTTGTGTATGTTTTGCCATCCACCTGAACTTTAGCCTGCCCAATTTTGAAAGTACCGGTTTTTTTTGGGCGCAGGGTGTAGGAGAGAGTAAGCGTACTGCTTTGACGTCCATTAGAAAGGCTGTATTGAGAAGATTGTGAAGGCCCGAATACCAGCCTGAAATCGTCGAGATCTGGAGGTTGAATATTTCCACGTCCATTCGCGAGTGTAACCTTGTAAGAAAAAACATCTCCCATCTTCACGGGATTCTTATCTACCGTTGCATAGAAAGATGTTTCCTGGCTATAGCCTGATAAGCTAAGCAGAAGGAAGAAAATGAATGCTATGTATTTACCAGTCTTTTTCAATTTTTACTCTTTGAGCTTTTCTTTTCTTCTTCTTAAGTTGTTCCTGAAGGTCTTTTTCCTGTTTCATCAGCGCTTCCAGCATCTTTTGAGCTTCTTCTTTTGATAACTTCTGATCTTGTTGCTGCTGCTGCTCTTGCTGCTGTTGCTCTTGCTCTTGCTGCTGTTGCTCTTGATCTTGCTCTTGCTGATCCTGATTTTGCTGCTGCTGATCTTGCTGCTGCTGCTGTTGTTGTTGCTGCTGCTGCTGTTGTTGTTGAAGATGTTGCGCATAAGCCAGATTGTACCGCGCATCTTCATCATTGGGGTTATTACGCAGTGCTTCTTTGTACGATTCTATGCTCTTTTTTACGTCTCCACTTAAAAGATGAGCATTTCCCAGGTTGTATTGGGTTTTATTGATTTCTTCTTTGTTTTTGGCATCTCGCGCAACATTTTCGTAAGAAGAAACAGCTTGTTTGGAGTATTTTTGTGAAGATTGAAGTAGTTTTTGTTGCTCCTGTTGATCTTCTGTTTGAGCGGCTTTAGAAATAATATCTCTTGCTCTTTTTTGATACAAATTGCCCAGATTAAACTGCGCAGGTTTGAAATCGGGATTAACTTCCAATGCCCTACTGTAGGTCTTTTCAGCGCTCTCATAATCGCCCTCGGCCATCAACTCATTGGCTTCTTTCGTAATGAGTTTCTCCTTTTGGCAGTGGCCCACTAAAGAGAAAGTCATAAAGATCATTAGTATTAGAAGCTTCTCCATATCAGTCAAAAATATTTAATGATTTGGCGAGTTTTCCCTTTCGCTCGCGAATAAGGTGCTCAATTACCAGGCAGAACAGCGCAAGGGCCAGGAAAACCTGAAACCTATCTTCGTATTCTGAATAAGCAACAGCACCCATTTCTGTCTTTTCAATAGTGTTCAATTCATCGAGCAGGGAATTTAATCCAACCACGGCATTTGAAGCTTTTATATAAGTACCATTTCCGGCAGCTGCAATTTCTTTGAGCATTGACTCGTTCAATTTTGACACAACAACGTTCCCTTCCCGGTCTTTCTTAAATCCTACTCGCTGATTGCCACGATACTGTGGGATAGGTGTACCTTCTGCAGACCCCATACCGATAGTAAATACTTTAACTCCTTTTTCTGCCGCTGCCCCGGCTGATTCTACTGCATTGTCTTCGTGGTTTTCACCATCTGTGATAATTATAATACTCTTTTGCGCCGGCGACTCAAAATCAAAGCTCTCTATAGCAAGGTCAATTGCCGAGCCTATAGCGGTACCCTGCACGGGAACCACATCTGTATCTATACCCGAAAGGAAGAGCTTGCCAGCTCCGTAATCATTGGTGATGGGAAGCTGAACAAATGCCTGTCCGGCAAAAACAACAATGCCAATTCTATCACCATGTAAGCGCTCTAGAAGCTTTTCAATAGATCGGGTGGCTCGCGTTAAACGATCCGGCTCAAGATCATTCGCCATCATGGAGTTCGATACGTCCAGGCATATCATTATATCTATTCCCTTGATTTTGGCTTCGGCCATTTTAGAGCCCAGCTGTGGATTGATCAGAGCTACAATCAGGAAAGTCATAGCCAGCCTTACCAAAATATACTTCATTGTTGAGTTGACACTTGAAATATTGGGAACCAGGTAGGGCAGTAGCTTGTAATCTGAAAATTTCTGCAGTCGACGATTCTTTGACCAAATGGTTACCATGAAAATAATGAGCATAACCGGCCCAATTAAAAGCAGCCAAAAAAGCTGGGGGTTTGCCCACCTTAAACCGGGCAACGCATTCGAAATGACGAATACTACCAAAGCAACAGCTATCCAGAATACCACTTCCAGAATTATGGCAGCTGCGAACATGGCGCCTTGTTTGTATTTCGGATTCTTCTTCACTAGGGTAGGGTTTGTGCAATGAGTTCCTTAAATCCAAATTGCAAAAAAATGAGTGCAGAGCCTATTAGGGCAAATAAGAAAAACTCTTCTGATTTTCTGCTGTGCTCGGTAACATTAATCTTCGTTTTCTCGAGCATATCTATCTCCTGGTAAATATCCTTTAAGGCCCCCGAGTTGGTTGCTCTAAAATACTTACCGCCGGTCATATCAGCTATTTCACGCAGGCTTTTTTCATCAATCCTGACCTCTACGTAATCGTACTTATACCTTCCGTCGGGGTAAACTGCAATAGGTGCTTTCGCCTTGCCCTTGGAGCCCACACCGATCGTGTAAACGCGGATACCAAAACTCTGTGCTATTTCTGCGGCCGTAGTCGGCGAAATCGCTCCAGCATTATTATCTCCGTCGGTTAGAAGTATAATTACCTTGCTCTTTGCCTCGCTTTCCTTCAGCCGGTTCACTGCGGTAGCTAGCCCCATTCCTATTGCTGTTCCGCCTTCAACCATTCCCGGCCTGATATCCTTAAACAGATTGATCAATACATTGTGGTCAGTTGTGAGTGGACATTGAGTAAAACTTTCACCTTCGTAGACCACCAAACCCATGCGGTCATTTGGGCGGTTGTCAATAAAATCTATGGCAACTTCTTTGGCACTTTCCAGCCTATTGGGGTCAAAGTCTTGAGCCAGCATAGATACCGATATGTCCATAGCCACCACAATGTCTATACCCTCGGTAGTAACATTTTGCCAGCTTAGCTCAGATTGAGGGCGAGCCAGAGCTATCACCAAAAAACACAAGCCAAATACCCGCAGAAGGTAATTTACCGGTACAATGAATTCACCGAAGAGACCCGTGTTCTTCCCAAATTCGCTTAATGAAGAAAGCTGTACTCGTGGGAATTTTCGCTCAGAGTTAAAAAAGTCATAAACACCTAGTAGCGGAATAAGAAGCAAAAACCATAAAACCCATTCGTGTGCAAAGTTATAGCGGCCTTTGAAATAGAGCCATACGCCAAGCGAGCCCAAAGAGCCAACAAGTGTATTAATCAATATGATTTTTTGCCCTTTATTCATTTTCGTTTTCCGAAACAGGTTGGTTTTCTTTCACAAATTCTATGGCTTCTTCAACAGCCTTCTTATTTTCTTCTGGGTCAGGAACCAATTTGGCGAACTTTACCATATCGGCCCTAAAAAGAATCGTTCGCAATCTCGCCGTGCTTTTTTCAGTCAGCCCTGAGAATTTTAATCCATCTAAAATTTGCCGGGAAGTTTGCTCGTGTGTGTGAATACTGAATTGCCTTTCAATGAAATCGCGAAGTGCTTCGGTTATTTCCGTGTGGTATTCCTTGACCAGGTTCCTTTTGTAAATAGCTTCACGCTGTATTCTTTTCAACTCTTCCAATGCAATTTCAAGCGGAGTTCGGGTATCCACAACTTCTGGTGTGGGCTCTGGCTTTGCAGGTATTTGTTTTCTCTTTCTAATTATCAAGAAAAGAATAGCGGCTAGAATAGCTGCTCCCAAAACTCCTGCACCATAAGGCCAGTAAACTTTAATGTAATCACTAATTCCTACCTCTACTGAGTAGTTAGGGCTGGCACCCTTTATGCTAACAGTCGTATCAATTTCAACAGTTTTAACGCTGAGTAGAAGGGGGTCTGTTTTTTCTACTTCACCGTTTACAGTAAATTCCAAAGGCGGAATGACATAGTATCCCGTATCAAAGGATGTGATATAAAATTTTTGTTCCAGTCGCGTTTCTGAGATACCTTCGCCGGTTTGTAAGGTATCAATAGCCGATTGACTGACGATTTCAACTTTGTCTACTACCGTATCAGACAGAGCGGGGAATACAATTGTTTCTGGATTTTCTTTGCTGATTCTACAAGAAAGTACGAGCTCAGCCTGTTCGCCAATAAGAATTTCTTCTCGGCCTATAACGGCATCTGCATTTTGCGCATAAATGCTCTGAAAGCCTAAGAGGCTCAGAACGATTAACAGGCAATATGACAAATTTCTAATCACGCTCTCTTACTGAATAAATTTCTAATCGGTTTAATATATGATTCGTTCGTAGCTATGCTCGCCAGATCTACACCGGCCCGTTTGCAGGCGTTTTTTACATTTTGCATGCGCTCTTCTCCGCTCTTTTTGTAATGCTCTCGCACAGATTTTGAGTTGGTATTTACCCAGCGCGTTTCTCCGGTTTCAGGATCCTGAAAGAGAACCCTTCCAACAGCTGGCATTTCCAATTCACGTCGATCGTAAATCTGAAGAGCCACCAGATCGTGTTTTTTATTGGCCAGTTTCAACCCATCTTCGTAATCTTCAGCCAGGAAATCGGATATGAGAAAAGCGATGCTTCTCTTCTTTACGACATTATTCAGGTATCTCAATGCTTCACCAATATTGGTGGTTCTATGCTCGGGCTCAAATTCTATGAGCTCTCGGATAATTCTTAGAATATGCGACTTACCTTTTTTTGGTGGAATGAATTTCTCAACCTGATCACTAAAAAAGATCACTCCAATTTTATCGTTGTTGTAGATAGCCGAAAAGGCCAGCACGGCGCAAATTTCCGTTATTATATTTTTTTTGAGCTGCTCTGTCGATCCAAAGCTGTCGCTGGCAGATACATCTACAACCAATATTACCGTCAGCTCCCGTTCTTCTTCAAAAACCTTAACGAAAGGATGTCCAAAACGGGCGGTTACATTCCAGTCTATGGTGCGCACTTCATCGCCCGCGGCATATTCGCGCACTTCGCTGAAGGCCATACCTTTCCCCTTAAAAGCAGAGTGGTACTCACCGGAAAATATCTGGTTCGTTAGGCCTTTTGTTTTCAGCTCAATTCGCCTGACTTTCTTAAGAAGTTCAGCAGTATCTGTAGCCATGGTAATTCTTTTATGGCACCTCCACGGTGTTCAGAACTTTAGTAATCACATCTTCTACGGATACCTGTTCTGCTTCGGCTTCATATGTTAGGCCGATTCTATGTCTCATCACATCTTTACTCACCGCCCGAACATCTTCGGGAATGACATAACCGCGGTGATTTATGAATGCGTAAGTTTTGGCTGCCAGAGCCATGCTAATACTCGCACGGGGCGAAGCTCCAAAACCGATGAGCTCTTTTAATTCGTTTAGATTGTACGTTTCGGGCAGCCTGGTTGAATATACCAGGTCAACGATATACTTCTCAATTTTTTCATCCATGTAAACCTCTCTCACCGTTTTCCTTGCCTTGAGAATAGACTCGGCGCTAACCACTTTATTGGGCTTGGGGTAGGGGTTTGGCCCGACATTGTTACGGATAATGATAGATTCTTCTTCTTTTTTGGGGTAATCCAGAACCACTTTGAGCATAAAACGGTCTACCTGTGCTTCGGGCAGTGGATAAGTACCTTCCTGCTCTATTGGGTTTTGAGTAGCCAGAACCATAAAGGGTTCGGGTAATTTAAAGGTTGTTCCGCCAATGGTAACATTCCGCTCCTGCATTGCTTCTAGCAGCGCGCTTTGCACTTTGGCCGGAGCCCTGTTGATCTCATCTGCCAGAATAAAATTTGAAAAAATAGGCCCCCTTTTTACGGTGAAATCCTGGTTTTTGGGGTTGTAGATCATGGTACCCAGTACATCTGCCGGTAGAAGATCCGGAGTAAACTGAATTCTGTTAAACTCCACATCTATGCATTCCGAAAGTGCTTTTATAGCAAGGGTTTTGGCCAATCCAGGAACTCCTTCAAGGAGAATATGTCCATCTGCCAGAAGTGCTATCATAAGCTTTTGCACCATATCGTGCTGACCAATAATGACCTTCTCCATTTCCAGATTTAAGACATCCAGGAAAGCACTTTCTTTTTGGATCTTTTCATTTAAAGCCTGAATATCAATTTTACCGCTTGTAGCAGCAGTTGAAGCAGGCTGATTTTCTGTTGATGATGATTCTACGTTCATGTGCGCGAATTTATCACTCTTATATGAATTATATCAAGCTTTTGGTGGCCAGATCATAAGTCTTCTCTATTTCAACGCAAAATTCTGAAGTTCACGCCTGAAATGCATTAGCCTAGCGGTTAAAAGTTGTTAAGGATTTACCCACATGCTGTTGAAAAATTCAGGGGCAGCGTAAGCCTATCTCTTCTAACTTAGAATCCAAAATTTGAAATATGGAATTCAAGGAAACCATAGACAAAGTCAGGCTATTTCACGAGGCTTTTGGAATAGACAATGCTCATGGGCCTACAGCCAAACTTAGTAAAGATGATATTCTGCTTCGCTACAAGCTCATGCGAGAAGAAAATGAAGAGTATCTGGAAGCTGCCGAAAATGGAGATTTGGTAGAAATAGCCGATGCCCTGGGCGATATGCTCTACATTCTTTGTGGAACCATTCTCAAGCACGGTTTGCAAGAAAAAATTGAAGAAATCTTTAATGAAATTCAGCGAAGTAATATGAGTAAACTAGATGAAAATGGAGAACCTATATACCGCGAAGATGGAAAGGTGCTTAAAAGCGAATTATACTTCAAACCCAATATAGCTGAAATCCTTGAAAATTGATTTATCAAAACTTCTGGCAGATGCCCAAAAGGGTGGCTGGGGACTCAGGAAGCTAAACTTCGTAATGAGTCGTGGAATTCCTTTTAATAAGCCGCACGGTATTGTTGTTCATCGTGTGGAAGAAGATACCATCACGACCAGAATACCTTATAAAAAGCGAAATCTGAATCATATAAAGGGCGTTCATGCGTGCGGATTGGCAACTGTTGGTGAGTTTTGCAGTGGCTTGAATTTATTGAGAAAGGTTGAAGCCAAGAAGTATAGACTGATTATGCAGCACCTGGAAGTGGAATATTTTTACCAGGCGAGGAAAACAGCCTATGCCCGGCATACGCTCAGCGAACAGACGGTAAAAAATGAGATTCTCGAAAAACTAAATGCCGAAGGAGTTTGCTATCACACATGCAAAATTGAAATTCACGATGAAGATCAGAATCACCTGTGTAATGTTTTTACAAAATGGCAGATTAAAGAATGGTCTAAAGTAAAGACCAGGATTTAATTCATGCTCTGTTTGAAGTGAGCCATTTTCACGGCTGCCGCAGCGGCTTCAACCCCCTTATTGCCGTGCTTTCCACCTGATCTGTCAATTGCCTGCTGCTTTGTGTCATCAGTGAGTACACAGAAGATAACCGGCACACGCGTTTGCAGACCTACGTCTTTAATTCCTTGTGCGGCAGCCTGGCAAACAAATTCAAAATGGCGCGTTTCTCCCTGAATTACGGAACCGATGGCGATAACAGCGTCCAGACTTTCAGACTCAATCATCAATTTTGAGCCAACCGCAAGTTCGAAGGTGCCGGGAACAGTTTTGAGAACAATATTCTGCTCAATGGCTCCCAGCTCAATTAAAGTCTTGAAAGCTCCATCAGAAAGGGCTGAAGTTATTTCTTCATTCCATTCAGATGCAACAATACCAAATCTATAAGGTCTTGCCGAAGGAATTTCTTCTTTTGAAAATTCAGAAAGATTTTTCTCGCTCGTGGCCATGGTTATCCACCTACACGGGCAATATATGCATCTATAGATCTGCCTTCAGTGCTGCTGGGATAGTCATCTTTTATACGCTGAAAGTAGTTGAGAGCCGTTTTGTAGTTGTCTTCGTCTTCACTTCCCAACTCTTCGTAAACCAGGCCTGCCTTTTTGAGATATAGAGGAGTGGTTAAACTATTTTCAGAGTGATCAATAGCAGCTTCGTAGTAGCTTAGAGCTTCTCCAAAATTACCCAGCTCCAGGTAGGCATCGCCTATGGTGCCTTTTGCCACTGCACCGGCAACAGCATCATCTAGATCTGCATTATTAAGATAATCTATGGCAAGCTGGTATTCTCCTTTCTCCATGTAGATAATTCCGGAGTAGTAAGATGCGAGATTTCCTGCTTTGGTTGCGCTGTATTCATCAGCGATATACTCAAAGCCATAGTAAGATTCATCGCCTACCAGGGCCTTGTCAAGAGAATCAATTTCAAACCAGTATTCCGCTTTCCAGAGCAGGTTCATTCCTTCTTCGGTTCTGGGCTCCAGGTAAAGTCTGGTAACGGCAAAATAACCGGCAAAAAGAACAACTAAAATACCCGCAATTATGAGTAGAGTATTCTTATTATCGTCAACGTAGCGTTCGGTTTTAGAATATACTTCCTGGACGTCTACAATTGTTTCTTCGCTTGATTTTTTATTCTTGGCCATAATAGCGCATAATTAATTCAAGCCGCAAAAATATACTTTTTTGGCTCTTTAAACAGCCCACCAGCAAGAGATTTGATAATTTCGCAAACTATTACATGATTTTAAAGCGTCTCAATCTTCTAAACTTCAAGAACTACGCGGAATCCAGCATGGATTTTGATACCGGCGTAAACATATTCACAGGGCTTAATGGACAAGGTAAAACGAATTTGCTCGATGCCATTCATTATTTATCTCTGTGCAAGAGTTATTTCAACCCCGTTGACAAGCAGAATATTAAGCACGGTGAAGAATTCTTCGTTGTTGAAGGGGAAATTGAAAAAGACGAGCAAGTGGATAAACTCTACTGCGGAGTTCAAAAGGGAAAGAAAAAGGTTTTTAGAAGAAATAAGGAGGAGTACGAAAAGCTGGCCGATCACATTGGCAGGTACCCAAGTGTGGTCATTTCGCCTTACGACAAAGATTTGATCAGCGAAGGGAGGGATGTAAGAAGGAAATTCATTGATGGAATCGTATCTCAGTTCAACCGGTCTTATCTCGACGCATTGATTCAATACAATCGGGTACTAAAACAGCGCAATGCGTTGTTGAAGTATTTTTGGGAAAACCGCGTTTTTCAGCCGGAAAACCTGGAGGTTTGGGATGAGCAATTGGTGCAATATGCCGAAAAGATCCACGAAGTACGGTCGGATTTTATCAAAGCTTTCAATCCTTTGTTTTCTGAGCATTACCAGGCCATCAGTGGGGGAGAAGAAGAAGCGAATATTGAGTACGTATCGCATGTTACCGATACAAACTTCAAGGCCATTTTAGATTCGAGTCTTGAGAAAGACAGGCGTACCCAGTATACCAATGTGGGCGTTCACAAAGACGATCTACGATTTTTAATTAATGGATACCCGCTTAAGAAGTTCGGATCGCAAGGGCAGCAGAAAACCTTCCTGATATCCTTGAAACTGGCTCAGTACGATTTATTGAAAGCGTATACCGGAACAACTCCCATTCTCCTTTTAGATGATATCTTTGATAAAATAGATGATGAGCGTGTAAAACACCTGATGAATTTAGTTTCTCAGCATAATTTTGGACAGATTTTCATCACTGATACGCACGCCGAACGCATTGCCGGAATTTTTTCAGGTTTCGGAGAGAAAATAAAAGTATTCACCGTGAAAAAGGGATCTGTAGATGGGTAGAAGTCAAAACGAAGAACCGCTGGGCGAAGTAATCAATCGCCTGATGAAAGCGTACGGATTAGAAGAAGGTTATTACGAAGCAGCGATTACAACCTATTGGGAAAAAATGATGGGACCTTCTATCTCTAAAAGAACCCGCACTTTAAAACTCAAGGATGGCGTTTTGACCATCACTACAGATTCAGCTCCACTTCGCCAGGAGCTCAGTTTTGCCAAAGACAAAATTGTAGAAAAGGTAAATCAGGAATTGGAGACCAACCTGGTGAAATCAGTTCTAATCAAATAAAAAAAGGCGCCCATCAGGCGCCTTTTAGAGATCAATTCGTTTAGAACTATCCTACAATTTCTCTTCCCGAGAAGTGGTAATTGCTTTCTATTTCTGCGTTTTCGTCGCTATCTGACCCGTGAACTGCATTCTTTGCTTTAGATTCAGCGTAGAGTTTACGGATGGTTCCATCGGCAGCTTCAGCCGGATCGGTTGCTCCGATCAATTCTCTAAAATCTGCTACCGCATTGTCTTTTTCCAGTATAGCGGCCACGATGGGCCCTGAAGTCATATACTCTACGAGCTCTCCAAAAAATGGACGCTCCTTGTGAACTGCGTAAAAAGTTTCTGCTTCGCTCTGATTTAAACGGGTAAGCTTCATAGCCTTGATTGCAAATCCCGCTTCGGTAATCAATTTGATAATGTTTCCGGTATTTTCAGCTTCTACAGCATCCGGTTTTATCATGGTAAATGTTCTGGTTCCTGCCATGTCTAATTAATATGCATTGTTAAATCGCGGCAAAAGTAAAGAATCTCTTTACTTGCCCAAGTATTATTCTATCGGATATATGCGCATCAATATCTTTTGAAAGAGATGCGAAGGAAGTATTCGATTTACAGAGATTGAAGTGCGTTGAATAAAGGTGGCTACCGGATAGCGCATTTTTGGCTTTTTAGACCGAATAATTTTCCAGGCGGCCCGGGCTACCAATACGGGGTCTTTTGCTTTCGTTACTTCAGCAGATATTTGTTCGTATTCTCTCTTGAAAATTTTATAGTAAGGCGAATCTTCATTCAAACCTTTCCGGGCAATGATTCTATTTTTATTGATATTGGTTTTAAAATCGCCTGGTTGAATGATGCTTACATGAATATTCCAGGGTCTCAACTCCATTCTAAAGGTTTCTGAAAGACGATCTACAGCGCTCTTGCTGGCTGAGTAAACACCTCGGAAGGGGAGCCCAAATTCGCCTGCGATGCTCGAGATATTGATGATTTTGCCAGATTTTTCTCTTCGCATATGCGGAATAACAGCTTTGCAGCACTCAATTAAGCCGAATACATTGGCGTGAAAAACCTTTGTAAGCTCTTCCAGACTGGTATCCTCGAGGCTGCCCGCCATGCCATAGCCCGCATTATTGACGAGCACGTCAATTCTACCTTCTCTTTCAATAACTTGATCAACTGCTCTTTGAATAGATTCAGAATCTTCAAGTACAAGCTTTAAAATGTGAATTCCGTGGAGAGTTTCGTTTTCTCTGGTTCTACTCGTACCGTAAACAATACAGCCTTTATCAAGAAGAAATCGGCCTATTGCCAGGCCAATCCCGGAAGTGCATCCGGTAACGAGTACCACTTTTCTTTGCATGAATAAAAAAAAAGTGGGCAAGCTACTCACATCGCACCGCTACAACCGCATACCCTTGCTCCTTTCCAGGCCTGGGGGAGTTCTGCAGGAGCTGGTCGTATGAGACTTGCCCGGCGGCAAAAGTACAAACTCTATTTACTCACACAATAAAAAATCTGAAATGATTCGCTTTATTTGTGTAAACGAAACCTAAGCACATGAAAAAAGAACAAATCAACCTGGGGCTCGCTATGGGAGCCATTTCAATTATCCTTTTTTTATTAATCATTATTGCTGACGGTGGGTTTGCCCTACTCAGTGTTATCGGGCTCCTGGGCTATGTTTTGGCCATTGTTTTGCCAATAATATTTATTATCAGAAAGCGGAAGTCAAATGGTGGAGTCATCTCTTTTAAAGAAGCTTTTCTTCTTTCTTTTATCGGCCTTGCGATTGGTGCAGCCATAGCAACTGTCTTTTCAATTCTTTATGTACAACTAGTTGATCCAGAAATGGGTGAGCGTATGGCTTATCAAATCGTAGAGGGTATGCACGGATTCATGGATGGAAATGTGCCCGAAGAGCAAATGAAAGAGTCGCTAATGGAAGCAGAGCAAGATACTATTGAACGTTTTTCGGTTATGGGACAAATTAAAGGTTACTTCATTGGTCTGATTGTTTATGCCGTAATTTCTGCTATCCTTGCAGCGATTTTGAAAAAGAATGCTGAATAGTTTCGAAATTGTCAGAAAGCATACATCCCAATATATCACTAGTTATTCCCCTGCTCAACGAAGCGGAGTCGCTGCCTGAATTACAGGAGTGGATTCACAAAGTTGTAGCTGAAAACCAGTTGAACGCTGAAGTAATCTATGTAGATGACGGAAGCACAGATTCAAGCTGGAATACCATTCTAGATCTCGCGGGGAAATACGGTTATGTTCGCGGAGTTAAATTTTCAAGGAATTACGGAAAAGCCGCCGGATTGCAAGTGGGTTTTCAAGAAGCTCGTGGCGATGTAGTGATTACCATGGATGCCGATCTGCAAGACTCTCCCGATGAGATTCCAGAGCTTGTGAGAATGATCAACGAAGAAGGCTATGATCTGGTATCGGGATGGAAAAAGAAACGCTACGACCCCATAACCAAGACGCTCCCCACTAAACTATACAATTGGGCTACCCGCAGAATGAGCGGCATTAAACTACACGACTTTAACTGCGGACTTAAGGCTTATAGAAAAAGTGTAGTAAAGAATATTGAGCTCTATGGCGATATGCATCGCTATACCCCCGTCTTGGCAAAGCGCAAAGGTTTTGACCGGATAGGAGAGAAGGTGGTGGTTCACCAGGCCAGGAAATACGGCAAGACAAAGTTTGGTATTTCGCGCTTTATCAAAGGTCCCCTTGATTTGCTTACAGTGAGTTTTATGTCAAAATACGGAAAGCGACCCATGCACTTTTTCGGGGTATTAGGTGCGCTTATGTTTATAATCGGCTTTGGCGTATTTGCCTATATCGGTGGTTATAAATTATGGGCTTTGTATCAGGGTATATTGACCAAGAATATTGCAGAAATGTCGGTGTTCTACGTGGCCTTAACGGCTATGATCCTGGGTACTCAGCTTTTTATTGGGGGTTTTGTTTCGGAATTAGTTAGAGTTACCAATCCAGACCGGAATAAATATGTGGTGGAAGAGAAGGTGGGGAATTAAAAAAGCATACCGAATTTCTTCGATATGCTTAAAATTTAAATGTATTTAAATCAGAGTTTGATCATCTTTTTAGTGATCAGGTCTCCATTGAAGTAAAGCGTATAATAATACACTCCGGGAGCCTGGTTAGATGCATTCCAGCGCACGGAATGCTGACCTGAAGACATTTCTCCATTAACGAGCGTTTCAATGGGCTGGCCCAGTTCATTGGTGATTATTAATCTTACCTTACCATTCCTTGCCAGGTTGTAATCTATTTACGTACGATATTGAAAGGCTTATTTGCTAGATAATGTCAGTGAATCATTTTCTAAGTTTTATCAGAAGCCACCCGAAGCGTTGGGCTTTGAGCCCAATCGCTCAACAGAGCCACTGCATAATTTCTTATTGGTCAATGAAAGCTAGTATTATAATAGATGTAATGTCTAAAAGTGCGCGGGCCCGAATCCGCCTAAGGCGGAGGGCCGGCGAGAGCTGTGAATTGCTGATTTCGTAAAATCAAAGATAGGGGGCCGATAGGCATTTGGGTGATTAACCCACTCCCTGTCTATTGATTTAGAAATCAGTAAGAGCGGGCAGAAGCTTCAATTGCTTCTTGATCTTTTGTTCCTTTTGCATCAAGGCAAAAGGAAGGTGGAAAGACTTCAACTCAAATTGTATGATCAATCCTCGCCTACGCTTGAGTCATCAACCCTGAAGGATGCGTGGCATAGTTACTTCCAAAGAGCTTTGCTTGCCTAGTTTTCCGGAATCTCCCATCAGATTAGAAATCTTTTCGCAGCAATCGTTTGATTTAGCCTGGTTTTGCTGAACAGCAGCATTTAGCTGCGCTACCGATTCTTGCAATTGGCCCAGGGAAGCAGAAAGTTCGGCAATCTGGTTTTCCAACTCGTTAATGGTTCCTTCCTGGTCTTCGATTATTTGAGCTTGCTCGCCAACTACAACTGATTGTTCATTGAAGCCGGCGATGAGAATAGGAATCAAAGCACCGTATTGTATACCCAGTAAATCTACGCTAGTACCTTCTACAAACCCCGTAGAGTCAACAATTCCAGGAACGGTTGTGGGTCTGACAATATCTGGCAAAACATCTTGAACTTCTTGTGCAATTAAACCATATTGAAGATTATCATCAAAAGCTATTGGACGGTTATCAGGCGAATGCATGTAATAGGTTTTAGGTTGTAATTCATTCAAAATAGCTGTGGCATTATCAATATTGTTAATGTCGTGCTTCAGGCTTTCATCGCTTAAATTAATTGGCGGCTGTGATGAAACGGCAGGGCCACCGACAAGATAGAGCGAATTTCCACCAGGATTTAGATTTTCACCGTAGAGACCAATTTCAGTGGTTCCACCACCAGCATTGGCTTTGGAATAAACTCCAATTGTATTATCTGAATAAGTATGGCCACCGGCCTCTGCGTACACACCAACATTATTTTCTCCGGCTATTAAATTAGAATTGAACCCTGCTTTACCTGCATGTGCCTTGATACCGAAATAGTCTTGAGTCGTATTATTCTCGTTAGAAAAACCCGAAGAGAAGGCGATAACCCCCACAATCTCCGATGTTCCTTCAGAATAACTTCCCTTGATATCTGCCCTGATGGCATTCGGTACTTGGTCTCTTTCGATTTCGTTTCTCACCATGAGCTTTGCGTCTTTAATCGGTGCAATACCGATACCCACTTTACCCCTGTAACAGTCGTCCTGGGTATCAAAACCGGTGTAAATATCCGTTTCTCCTGGAATAATAGAGAAAATGTCTCGCCATCGGCAATCTCCTATCCCACCACCTGGATTAGACCAGTTTTACCCGTTCCGTCCAGAAAGAGATTATTGTCATTTGGTAAATCCAATCTACCTAAAAAGTGATCGGCTGGATCAGTTTCATTCACATCTGCAAATGAATAGCCGATTATTAAGCTCTGCGGTTCAATTTCTTGTAGCGTTCTGATTCGTGTTATTCCACCCACGTCTAGCCTGGTATTGCTGGTAGGGTCATCAAGTTCATTATCTAAAAATCCAATACAAACGGTACGGTCAAGTTCATTATGCCTTGGTTTTATATGTAGGTTAGCCTGGGGCGAAACCTGAAAATCTGCATGATCGCCAAGGTCTGGATCGGGATCAAGTATGGTAGAAATTCTAAATTGTGGATCTGTATCCAGACCGTGCACGACCAATCTTCTGTGAGGTTGTTGATTATTATTAAAACTATCTCCAATACCTGCATTACCCCATGGAGTAATTCTCATTACTTCCAAACCTTCAGTTGCCGAACCAGGACTTACTGGTTGATTGGCCGGCGCAAGAAATAAGAAGCGCAAATTATCAGGTCCATT